>Ga0265780_10000082_pt1 | contig 146460 bp, 132 predicted proteins | sample P1T30metagenome_FD_192432 | JGI IMG/M metagenome (GOLD analysis project Ga0265780, IMG submission 192432) | Plant litter microbial communities from East Loma Ridge, Irvine, California - P1 T30 | ecosystem: Environmental > Terrestrial > Plant litter > Unclassified | place: USA: California...
TGGCGGTCGGCGCGCAGGTCTTCGTCGCGGAAGCACTTGGTGATCTGGTAGTAGCGGTCGAAGTTGGCCACCATCAGCAGCTGCTTGAACAGCTGCGGCGACTGCGGCAGTGCGAAGAATTTGCCTGCGTTGACGCGCGACGGCACCAGGTAGTCGCGTGCGCCTTCCGGGGTCGACTTGGTCAGCATCGGCGTTTCGATGTCGATGAAGCCCAGGTTGTCGAGGTACTTGCGCACTTCCATCGTCACCTTATAGCGCAGGCGCAGGTTGTTCTGCATTTGCGGGCGGCGCAGGTCGAGCACGCGGTGCGTCAGGCGGGTGGTCTCGGACAGGTTGTCGTCGTCCAGCTGGAACGGCACGGTCACCGATGCGTTGAGCACTTCGACGATGGTGGCCGTGACTTCGATCTTGCCGGATTTGAGGTTGCTGTTGACGGTGCCTTCGAGGCGGTTCGTCACGGTGCCGGTGATGCGCAGGCAGTACTCGTTGCGCACGTGTTCGGCGGCTTCGAAAACAGCGGCGTTATCGGGATGGCAGACTACCTGCACCAGGCCTTCGCGGTCGCGCAGGTCGATGAAGATCACGCCGCCGTGGTCGCGGCGCCGGTGCACCCAGCCGCACAGGCTGACGGTTTGACCCAGCAGCGCTTCGGTCACGAGGCCACAGTAGTTGGTACGCATGGAAGACGAGGTGGAGATAGAGGACATGGTTTCGATCCAGTTAGGTTTGCAATGAGGCGCCGTGGTCGGCGCCTTTGTTGTTGGTTTTTACTTGACTTGTTTCCGGAGCGACGACGCCCATCGAGACGATGTACTTGAGCGCCGCATCGACCGACATGTCGAGTTCGACGACGCGGCTTTTTTCCATCATCAGGAAAAAGCCCGAGGTCGGGTTGGGCGTGGTCGGCACATACACGCTGACGAAGTCGCCAACCAGGTGGTTCTTCACGTCGCCGCCCGGCACGCCGGTCAAAAACGCGATGGTGTACGAATCGGCGTGCGGGTAAGGAATCAGGACGGCCTTGCGGAACGCGTTGCCGGACGACGAAAACAGGGTATCGGACACCTGCTTGACGCTGCCGTACAGCGAACTGACCACGGGAATGCGGCGCAGCAGGCTTTCCCACAGGCGCAGCACGTAATTGCCCACCAGGTTATTGGTCAGCAGGCCGGTGACGAAAATGATCAGGATCGTCAGGATGGTGCCCAGGCCAGGAATGTCGAACCCGATCAGCGTACGCGGCTGCCAGCGATGCGGCACGATCAGCAGCGACTGGTCCATGGTGCCAATGACCAGGTTTAGTACCCAGACAGTGATTGCCAGGGGAACCAGGACCAGCAGGCCGGTAATGAAATATTTACGCATTGTTGTTCGCACCAATTTTTTCAGATACTCATTTCGTGGTGCTGTCGGAGGATGGCTTGGCGGCCGGCGCTGCCGGCGTGCTGTCGGCAGCCTTGGCGTCGCTTGATTTGGTGTCACTTGACTTGGTGTTGACGGGCGCGGCCGGCGCTCCGGTCGCGGACGTGCCCGTCGCTGGCGGCTTGTCGCCACCGCGGAAATCGGTCACGTACCAGCCGCTTCCCTTGAGCTGGAAGCCGGCAGCGGTCAATTGCTTCTTGAACGTGCTTTTCCCGCATTCCGGGCAATCGGTCAGTACCGGGTCGGAGAGCTTCTGCAGCACGTCCTTGGCAAAGCCGCATTCTTCACAGCGGTAGGCATAAATCGGCATTCAATACTCCGCAAAAATCGTCAAAACCCTGAATTATAAAGCTTTTATGGCAGCACCCGGCCCTTGCGGGATGGTACCTACAGCGTACCGCGCTGCAGGGTACCGGCCCAGTGTTGTTTTTCGCCACGCCCTGCGACGGAAAAGTTTGCTGAACATAATCGTAAGTGGTTCAATGAGGACCTCTTCACGAGCAAGAAACAGAAGTTTGGGCCGCGCGTAGCGCCGCCCCAGCCATACAACAAGCAGCACTTATGCAACCCGCCTGTGCGGGTTTTTTTTCGTCCCCGCGCAGGCGGGGACCCATAGCACCTCCGCTTTGCGTTATCCCTGATCACAAGCGGCATGGGTCCTCGCCTTCGCGAGAATCACGTATTGATGGACTAATGCCACCTTGTTCCCGTCACCTGCGACATCACCGCCGCCACCTTGCTGCGGCTGAGGTGGTAGCCGATGAACACCAGCTCCGAGCGCTCCTGGCGCTGGGTATCCGGCTTGATCTCGGCCCGGCCGCGCACCCCCTGCACCAGCATCGTGCCGGCTTCACACTGCACGAAGCCCTTGCTGCGCAGGACCGGCTCCGTCAACGCTGCCTGCTGCAAGGCCTCCTTCAGCACGGCCAGCTGCTGCGGCGCCTCGCTGCGCAGCACGAACGACAGCCAGCCCGGGTCCTGTTCATGGAAGTGCTTGTGCGTTGCCAGGCCATGGCTGTGCGCCGCCATGCCCGAGTGGACGTGGCCGTCGAGGCGGCGCTGTCCGCCCAGCACACTCGCTTGCGGGCCCGGTACGGCAGCCAGCGGCGCGTAGGCGTGCTGGTGTTCGGTGCGCGTGGGCTGGTGCAGGCGCAGGCCCAGCGCCAGGCGCACGTCGAGCTGCGCCTTGTATGCCAGCTCGATGAAGCGCACATTCGGCGCGCCTTCGCGCACGCGCGTCTCTGCCTGCAGCAGCGCGTCGTCGTCCAGGTCGTCGATCTTGTTGAGGACGACCACGTCGGCCGCTTCAAGCTGGCGCGCGAACATGTCGGCCACGGCGTCGCTCGCATCGAACTGGCTGGCCAGCAGCAGCGGCGTGTCGACCACGGCCAGCGTGGCATCCAGCACAAACAGGTCGCCCAGTTCCTGCCCCTGCAATCGCTCCATGACGGCAGTCGGCAACGCCAGGCCGGACGTCTCGATCAGCACATGGTCGACCTGCGCCCGGCGTGCGCTGATCGCCTCCATGGCGGGCACGAACTGCGTGTCGTCGCCGTAGGCAATCAGGCCGTGCGTGAAATCGTGGATGCGGACCTGGTCGCTGGCTGCTTCCTGCACCAGCGCGCTGTCGATCGAGATCTCGCCGAATTCATTGATCAGGATGGCCAGCCGGCGTTCCTGGCGGCGCGCCACCAGGCTGCGCAGCAAGGTGGTTTTGCCGGAACCGAGAAAGCCGGTGACGATGGTAACGGGAATGCGCGGGTTCATTGAATACCGCATTCTTTCAGCGCCGCGAAAACCTGTTCCGTACTGCCGGCCACGCGTGGATAGTCGACCACGGGGCGGCCCTGCACCACCAGCGCAATGCCGAGCCCACGGGCCGCCGCCACCTTGGCGCCGTAGCCGCCGGCGCCGCCGGAGTCCTTGGTCACCACGCAGTCGATCTGCCAGTCGCGCCACAGCGCTTCGTTGAACGCGCTTGAAAACGGCCCCTGCATGGCGCAGATGCGGTCGCGCGGCACGCCCAGTGCGACGGCGCGCTCGATCAGTTCCGGGTCCGCGGTCAGGCGCAGGAACCACTGTTTTTCGGACGCCCCCGGCGCCTGCAGGTAGGTCGCCAGGTCTTTCGAGCCGGTGGCCAGGAAAATGCGCTGGCCGCTGGCAATGGCTGTTTGCGCCGCCAGCTGGGGCGTGGCGCGCCAGACGCCGTCCGCCGGCGTGTAGTCGCTGGCGCGCTCATAGCGCAGGTACGGGATGTCCAGCTCGCGCGCGAGGCCCACCAGCTGCTCGCTCATCAGGGTGGCATACGGGTGCGTGGCGTCGACCAGCACGCGCGCGCCGCTGGCAACCAATGCCTGGCGCCGCGCTTCGATGCCCTGGCGCCCGGCCCAGACAGTCAGCCCGGGGCCGGCGGCCAGCGCGCCGCCATGCTCGGTCGCAGCCGATACCACTACCGGCAGCGTTTCGGCCAGGGCATGGGCCAGGGCATTGCCGTCGCTGGTCCCGGAAAACACCCAGGCCGCGCCATGCGGCAAGGCGTCGCGCGGGGCCGCTTCGGGCGCTGCGCCCTCGCCCACTGACCAGTCGTTGTAGCCGCGCGGGGTAAAGATGAAGCCGCGCTTGCGCTTCGTAAAACGGTTGCCGACCACGATGGTAGTGAGCATGTCGAACTGCAGCGACGGCAATTCATCGAGGCGGTGGATGCTGACCTGCTGTCCCGGACGGTACGCGTTTTTCACGACGCCGCACAGCGTATGGGGCGCTTTCGACTCCAGCATCAGCTGCAGCACGCGGTAGACGCCCTGCTGGCGCCCGGCGCTTTGCACGTTGTACATCACGCAGGCGAGATCGGCCTGGGCAATGTGGCGCGCACGGTGCTCGATCCAGTCCCACGGGCACAGCAGATCCGACAGGCTCAAGGTGGCGAAATCGTGCGACAGGGGAGAACCCAGCAAGGACGCGCACGCGTTGGCCGACGTGATGCCGGGGATGACGTTCACTTCATACGTGTCGTCCTCGGTCATCTCTTCAAATGCCAGCGCAGCCATCGCGTAGATGCCGATGTCGCCGCTGGAAATGAGCGAAACAGTCGCGCCGCCGCGCGCCTTTTCAATGGCCAGCAACGCGCGTTCGCGTTCCTGCGTCAGCGGCGGCGTGTGGATCTCTTTCCCCTCCACGTACGGGCCGATCCAGCGCAGGTACAGTTCATACGCGACGATGACGTCGCTCCCCTTTAACGCAGCAACTGCGCGCGGCGCGATCAGGTCATCGAAACCGGGACCTACCGATACCAAATGTAAAACACCACTCATATTTCCATCCATTGATCTTGAACCACTGCGACGGCGACGCCGTCCAGGCTTGTTTTCGGTACCAGCAAACGGCCGCGCGGACTGGCAACCAGCGCGCACGGCTCGCACACGCCATCGAGCCCGACGTTCTGGCGCACCCAGTCCGATGGCTTGCTGACCCACGGGCGGGCAGCCAGCGTGGCGCGCGCAAACACGCGCAGCGGCAAATCGAACGCGGCGCAAAACGCCAGCAACCCCGGCTCGTTCGCTTTTAAATCGACCGTCGCCACTTCGCGCACTGCGTCGATGCCATGTTCACCCAGCGCGAACCGCACCGCAGCTTCGATGCGCGCCATGGCGACATTCTTCCGGCAGCCAATGCCCACCACCAGCGGCTTCAACGCTTCGCTGGCGGTCGTCACCACCGGCACGGCGCCCACCACGGCTGCGACCCGGTAAGCGAGTGCATTCGCGCCGCCTTCATGGCCGGCCAGCAGCGCCACCGCATGACGGCCCGCTTCGTCGAGCACCACCAGGGCAGGGTCGCTGTGCTTGTCCTGCACCAGGCCGTCGATGAAACGCACGGCAATGCCGGAGGCGCCAATCAGGATCCATTGCGCGTGGCTGCGCCAGGCCTGTGCGAACTGCGCTTTTTGCGGTGCATCTTGCAGCCAGGGCCGGTGCACAACACCTTGCAAGCGCGCTGCCAGGCAGGCGGCCAGCGCCTCCCCTTCCGGACGCACCAGCCAGATGCCCAAGGTCACGCGGCGACCTTTTTCGGTTTTTTTACGACGCGGAACAGGTGCGTGAAATCCTTTGAATACAGGCTCGATTCGGCTGCCTGCTCCTTGCCCAGCGCCGCGCCTACCAGCATCATGGTCGTCAAATTCCACGCGCCGCGCTTGGTGTCTTTCAAAATGGTCGCGAGCGTGCCCTGGTAGCTTTTCTGCTCGGGCCAGGTGGCGCGGTACACCAGCGCCACCGGCGTCTCGGGCGGATAGTGCAGCAGCAAATCGGTGACGATTTTTTTCAGGTGCGGGCCAGACAAAAAGATGCACATGGTGGCGCGATGTTCGGCCAGGCGCGCAATCGATTCGCTTTCCGGCACGGCCGACGCGCGGCCCGATACACGCGTCAGAATCACCGACTGCGACACTTCCGGCTTCGTCAGTTCCGTCTGGATCGCGGCAGCGGCAGCCGTGAACGACGACACCCCCGGCACGATGTCGTACGCAATGCCCAGGGCATCGAGGCGGCGCATCTGTTCGGCGGTGGCGCCGTAAATGGCCGGGTCGCCGGAGTGCAGGCGCACGACGTCGCTGCCGGCCGCCTGCGCGCGCAGGTAGCAGGCCTGCTGCTGCTCCAGGTCCAGCTGGGCTGTGTCGATCAGTTCCGCGCCGGGTTTGCAATGCTCAAGCAGCGCTACCGGAACGAGCGAACCGGCGTACAGCACCATGTCGACTTCACCCAAAAGGCGCGCGCCGCGCAGCGTGATCAAATCGGCCGCGCCGGGGCCGGCGCCAACAAAGTACACCTTCATGTTCGTTCCTCTCGTGCTGTTTGTCGTATGAGCATCGTCGCCAGGTAACCCATTGCGTCCTGCGCATCCAGGTTTTCCAGGCCGTTGGCCAGCATTTCACCGGCCAGGCCGATGCGGCGCGCAAAGGCGCAGTGCCGGGCGATACCGAGTTCGCGCAGCAGGTCCAGCACCCACGGCAGGCGGGCGCCGATTTTCATCAGGACCACGATGTCGTGGGTGGCAATTTCGTGGCGCAGTTCTTCCGGCGTTTCGGGACAGGGCAGGATCAGCACGCGCTCTTTGCCTTCGCCCAGCGGCCACGATAACGCCGCTGCTGCCGACGCGTAGCTGGTGATGCCGGGGAAGGTGCGCTGGCGCAGGCCCGGCACGCGTGCCTGCAGTGCCGCGAGCACGTAACCGTAGGTCGAATAGGTCAGCGTGTCGCCAATCGTCAGGTAGGCGACATTGCGCCCGGCCTGCAGTTCAGCGGCGATGCCGTCGGCCAGCTGCGCGTAATGTTCGGTCAGCACGGAGCGGTCCGGGTCCATATTGAATTCGATGTCGCGCAGTTTGGCGGTATCGAACGGCACCCCGGCCAGGCATTGCACTGCCACCGACGCCTCCACGCCGCGCGCACGGGGGGCATAGATCAGGTCGGCTTGATCGAGCGCTTCGATGGCGGCCACCGGCAGATAGCCGGCGGGGCCGGGGCCCACGCCCACGCCCCAGAACATGCCCAGGCCGCTCAAGCGCCCGCTCCAAGTAAATTGCCGCTCAAATCGAACAGCCGTACTTCGACGCGCCGCACCGACGGCATGCGCGCCTGCGCCAGGGCGCCGATGCGCTGTTCGATATCGCTCCACAGGTCGCGCGCGCCTGCCTCGTGCTTGATTCTTTCCATTGCCGCTTCCACTGTATTTGCCTGTTCCATCGCCTGCACAAGTTCGGCTGTAAAACCTCGCTCTGCCGCGACGCGGGCCACGCCCGCCATCGCCATGGCACTTTTACTCGAATGCGTATCCCAATACCCGTCCAGCACCTTGGCCAGCTTGCCGGGGTGGCCAGCCAGCCACAGCACGTCCAGCTGCCTGCCCTCCTCCACCAGCGCGCTTTCCGTAAAGGCCAGCGCGTCGCCGAGAAAATTCGCGATCTGCACCGTGCGCTTTTCCGGCAGTCCCAGTACATCCTTCGCGAACTCGCGCCCAATCTTGCCCGGCAGGTAAGCCACGCACTGCGCGTTATCCGCCAACGCCACCCGCACATATACTTCCACCGACGCGATCCACGTCGCCAGCGACATCGGCTCCACAATCCCCGATGTGCCGAGGATCGAAATGCCGCCCACGATGCCGAGCCGCGGGTTGAACGTCTTCCTGGCGATGGCTTCGCCGTTTTCGCAGCCGATGGTCAGGTCGAAACCTGCGCCATCCTTTGCCACTTCCGCCACCGCCTGGCGCATCATCTGGCGCGGCACCGGGTTGATCGCTGGTTCACCCACTGCCACGCGCAAACCCGGCAAGGTGGCCGTGCCCACGCCCGGTCCGGCAAAAAACCGCACTTCACCTGCCTGGTTCCTGGCCACCTCCGCAAAGATGGTCGCGCCGTGCGTGCTGTCCGGATCGTCGCCGCCATCCTTGAGCACTTCGGCCCGCACCGTGCCATCCTCTTTCATCATCACGCCTTGTACCGACACCACCAGGTAATACACCCGCCCCGGCAACGTCACTGCCACGTGGGTCGGCCGCTCGCCGCGCAGCAGCAAGTGCAGCGCCGCCTTGACGGCCGCCGTGGCGCAGCTGCCCGTGGTCCTGCCGCGTCGCAGGCCGTTGCCGGCCAGGACGCTCAAATCGAATGGCTGTAATTCAGGTGCCGCCATCACTGGAGGCAAGCATGTTGACGGCATCGATCATCATGCCGTTGACCACACTGGCGGCCCACGGCGAGCCGCCGCGCGTGCCGCTGTTGGTAATCCGCGGCACCTGCAGGCAGCGGCGCAGCAGCTCCTTGGTCTCGCGCGTGCCGACAAACCCGACCGGCAGGCCGATCACCAGTTGCGGGCGCCAGCCATGGTCGCGGATCAGGCGCACTGCTTCGGCAATGGCGGTCGGCGCATCGCCAATCGCCACCACCACGTCGTTGCCCCATTTTTCAAAGCCGCGCCGGATGCCGGCCGCTGAGCGCGTGATGCCCAGCGACTCCGACATCAGATGCGTTTCGCGGTCGTGCACGCCGCACCAGGTATCGATGCCCAGCTGCTCGAGCAGCGCGCGTTTCAGGCCGGTCTGCACCATCGTGACGTCGGTGACGACGCGTTTGCAGCGCAGCAGCGCGCGCATGCCCGCTTCCACGGCGCCAGGCGAAAAGAAGATGTCGTCCGGCGCCGAAAAATCGCCGCTGGTATGCACCAGGCGCTGCAGGATCGTCAGCTGCGACGCCGGGAACGGCGACCAGTCGCGCCCTGCGGCAATGATCTCGAAGCTTTCCTTTTCAATCGGATGGGGAACGTACGGTTCCATACGCGCCTCGGGCGCCGCGGGCTCTTTGGCCAGCATGCCGCGCACGGCAACGTGGTGCGCGCGCTGCGGTTCACCCACCTGCTGCTCGAAACCGACGATCTGCACGCGGTATTTGCACAGCGAGCAGTTCATCGCGGCGCGGCCAGCCACCGCTTCGGCGGCGCGCTCGATCATCACGTCGGCCACCAGCGGATGCACGCCGAAGTAGCCGGCCTTGAGAATTTCAATCCCGGGTTCGCGCTCGGCCACATCGTCAGCTGCAGCATAGATGCGCTTGACCAGCACGCCGTCAAACAGGAAAAACGGCAGCACGATCAACCGTGCGTATCCCATGCGCGCGGCCGCCCGCAGGCCGTCCGCCACCAGCGGCGCGGCCGTGCCGGAATAGCACACGTGGGCGGCGCCAAACCCCATGCCCTCTTCGAGCATGCGCGCCATCTTGGCCACGTCGCCATTGGCGTCGGGGTCTGTCGTGCCGCGCCCGACCAGCACCAGGCAGGTGTCTGCACGGCGTACCGTCTGCGTGGACGTGCCTTCGGCCGCAACGACGCGTTCCTGCGCCAGCTGCAGCAGTTTCGGGTGCAAACCCAGGGGCGCTCCGAAGTGAAAATCGATGGCGGGAAAGTCGCGCGCCAGCGCCAGCACTTCAGCCGGCATGTCGTTCTTGGCATGGCGCGCGGCCAGCAGCACGCCTGGCACCACGGCGACTTCTTTCGAGCCCGCGTCCAGGTTGGCGCGCACGGCGTCGTCAATGGTCGGGCTGGAAAACTCCAGGTAGCCATGCGTGACCACCTGGCCGGTGGCGCGTGCGCGCACCAGCTCGACCAGCGCTTCGAATTCACGCACGGCGTCCGGATCGCGGCTGCCATGCCCAGCGACAACGATCCCCGTCATGATAAAGGCGCCGGTTCGATCTGGCTGGCCATCGGCGCCAGCGTGCGGATCAGCATGATGCTCATGTCGGAGCAGCGATGGTCCGCGCATTCAGCCAATGAGCCATGCCACTCGGCTTCGGCGCGCGTCAGGTTTTCCCATACCTCTACCGGATGGTCGGGCGAGACGCCGTTTTCCATCAGGTAGCTGGCGATATGCCACGGCATGAACGAGCGCGCTGCGTCCCACGGGCAGGGAATCACGATGGCATTCCGCTGGTCTTCCAGCACGTGCACCAGGTGGCGTTTGAACGGGGTCAGGTCGCCGCGCCGGTGGAACGTGATGAACGTGGTTTCATCAAAACAGACCTTGGCGCGCGAGGCCAGGATCTGGGCCGACGAAATCCCCGGCAGCGATTCGACCGGATGACCGACTGCGCGCTCGACCCGTTCCAGGTACTGAAAGCCGCTGAAGTGGATGTCGCCCATGAACACCACCACGCACTTTTTACCGGCGTGGTGTTCGACAGCCACTGCATCGAGCATCGCGACCTGGTCGCGGTAATTCATCTTGATGACGTGCGCCTGTTCGGGAATCAGGCTTTGCACGACATTGAGGACGGCGTCGAAGCCGGCCACGACGTCGGCGTCGCGAATGAGCTGGGCGCCGCGCTGGGTGAGGTAGGCGACATCGCCGGGACCGGCGCCGATACAGATAATCATGCAAATTCCTTGGAGAGTTGCGCGCGGATGGTGAGGACCAGGTTTTCGCTCGAGAGCTGGTCCAATGTAAGGCACTGCGCGCCGAGGGCCTGCGCGAGTTGCGTCGCGCGGCCCAGTTTCAGATAGCCGGTTTCCGTGTCGATGACCAGCGCCGGCACGTGCCGCCCGGCCAGGAGGCCCGCCAGCGCCAGTGTCTCGCGCCACGGGTCGCCGCCGGTAGCCAGCGCGACGTTTGCCTTGCCGTCGGTGAGCAGCACGAGCAGCGGCGGCATGGCGTCGGCGGTGCGTTTGACGAGGGTCTCCAGCGCCAGTTCCAGCGCGTGCGGCAGTGGCGTGCGCCCGCCGGTGGGCAGGTCGCGCAAGCCCTGCTCGGCGCGCTCGACACTGCGCGTGGGCGCCAGTTGCAGCTGCGCTGACTGGCCGCGAAACGCAATCACGGCCACTTCGTCGCGGCGCTGGTAAGCGTCGGTCAGCAGCGCCATGACGCTGCCCTTGACCGCTTCCATGCGCCGCTGCGCCGCCATCGAGCCGGAAGCATCGACGACAAATAAAATCAGGTTGGCGCTTTTACCGGCGCGCACTTGCTGGTGCAGGTCGTCGCGCGTGACGTTCAGGTGTCCGGGATCCCTTAGTGCCGCGCTGCGCAGCGTGGCCTGAATTGCCAGGCTGGTCGGCTGCGCGTTCGGCACGGCGCGCACCACGTGGCCGCGTGCGGCATTGGCCGCGGTGCTGCGCCGGCCGGCCATGGCGCGGGCGCTGTCCAAGCTGGACGCGACCGACAAGTTAGGCGCGGGTGCGGCAGCGCTGGCGGCAAACAGCTGCTCTTCCGGTTCGCCCTGGTCACCCTCTTGTCCTTCAGGCTCTGCGTCGTCGCCTGCGCCGTCTTCCGGCGGCGGTGGCGCCGCGTCGCGCATCAATTCGTCCAGCTTGTCCTGGTCCAGGCCCGGCTGCTCGAAGGGCTTGCGGCGGCGGCGATGCGGCAGCACCAAGGTCGCTGCCGTGCGCACGTCGTCCGGCGTCACGCGAGCACGGCCATCGAGCGCCGCGATCGCGCGCGCCGCCTTGTGCATGACGATGTCGGCGCGCAGGCTGGCCACCTCGAATTCGCAGCACAGGTGGCTGATCAGGTCCAGCATGGCGTCGTCCAGTTCCACGCGCGGCAGCAGGTCCTGCGCCCGTGCCAGCTGATTGCGCAAGGCATCCTGCTGCGGCTCCCAGCGTTCAGTGAACGCGGCCGGATCGGCTTCGTACGCGATGCGGCGCCGGACCACTTCCGAGCGCACGGCTTTGTCACGCGGCGCAGTCACTTCCACCATCAGCGCAAACCGGTCCAGCAATTGCGGGCGCAAATCGCCCTCTTCCAGATTCATGGTGCCGACCAGCGTGATGCGCGCCGGATGACTGATCGACAAGCCTTCGCGCTGCACGGAATTGACGCCCATCGCGGCCACGTCGAGCAGCACATCGACCAGGTGATCGGCCAGCAGATTGACTTCGTCGATGTACAAGATTCCGCGGTGGGCGGAGGCCAGCAGGCCCGGTTGGAATACCCGCTTGCCGCCGGCCAGCGCGCTGGCGATATCCAGGCTGCCGAGGACCCGGTCTTCCGTGGCGCCCAGCGGCAGGGTGACGAAGGGAACGGCCGATGTGACAGCCGCCTCGTCTGCGCTGCAGACATCGCAGTGGCCGTTCGGTCCCGTGCAGTTGAACGCGCAGCCAGGCACGCGCTGCTGCGCCGGCAGGATTGCCGCCAGCGCGCGCGCCGCCGTGCTCTTGGCCGTGCCCTTGTCGCCGCGAATGAGCACGCCGCCCATGCTCGGGTCGACCGCGCACAGCAGCAAGGCGGTTTGCAGCTGCTGCTGGCCGACCACTGCGGCAAAGGGAAAATAAAGTGTCATGGCTTATCCATTGCGGGCAGTTTCGCCGCGCGCTTCCAGTAACGTTTCGCTGTGCAGGTACAGCGCGCGCAATTGTTCGAGCGTTTCCGGCTTCGGTTCGCGCCACATGCCGCGCGCTGCCGCTTCCAGCAGGCGCTCGGCAATCGCATTTTGCGCCCACGGATTGGCCTCCTGCAGGAACTGCTGCATCTGTTCGTCGAAACCGTACGCCTGCGCCACGTCTTCGTACATCCAGTCATCCATCACCTGCGCCGTGGCGTCGTAGCCAAACAGGTAGTCGACCGTGGCCGTCAGTTCCAGGCCGCCCTTGTAGCCGTGGCGCTGGATGCTGGCCAGCCATTTGGGATTGACCACGCGCGAGCGGAATACGCGCAGGCTTTCTTCTTTCAGGTCGCGCACCTGTGCACGGGCCGGGTCGTGGCTGTCGCCGAAATAGTGGCGCGGCTGCTGGCCGGAGAGTGCACGAATGGTTGCGATCATCCCGCCGTGAAATTGCAGGTAATCGTCGGAGTCGAAAATATCGTGCTCGCGGTTGTCCTGGTTGTGCAGCGCCACTTCCACGCCGGACAGGCGCACGCGGAACGCATCGCGCTGGTCACTTCCCTGCGTGCCGCGCGCATAGGCGTAGCCGCCCCAGTTGACATAGGCTTCCGCAAAATCGGCGTCAGTTTCCCAGTTTTTATGCTGGATCAGCGGCAGGATGCCGGCGCCGTAGCTGCCCGGCTTGGCGCCGAAGACGCGGTACGCGGCGCGCTGCCTGGCTTCTTCCTGATTGACGCCCTGGCCCAGCCAGTCATCCAGCTCTTTCAGGTAATGCTTGCGCACGTAATTGTCGTCCGGGCCTTCGTCAAGCGCGATGACCGTGTTGACGGCTTCGTCGATCAGGTCGATCAGCTGCGGAAAAGCGTCGCGGAAAAAACCGCTGATGCGCGTGGTGACGTCGATGCGCGGACGTTTCAGTTCCGATAGCGGGATCACTTCCACGCCGCTCACTTGCCGGCTTTCCAGGCGCCAGACCGGGCGCACGCCCAGCAGCGCCAGGATCTGCGCCACATCGTCGCCGTGCGTGCGCATGGCGCTGGTGCCCCAGATGCTGATGGCCACGCTTTCCGGATACGCGCCGGTCTCGGCGTGGTGGCGGTGCAGCACTTCGTGCGCCAGCTGCAGGCCCACGCGCCAGGCTGACTGCGACGGCACGCTGCGCGGATCGACCGAATAAAAATTGCGCCCGGTCGGCAGGATGTGCGCCATGCCGCGGCTGGGCGAGCCGCTCGGGCCGGCCGGCACGTAGCCGCCGGACAGGCCGTGCAGCAGGTTGTCGATTTCGTCGGTGGCGCGCGCCAGGTTCGGCACCAGTTCCACGCAGGCGAAGTGCAGGATGCGGCGCAGAGCATCGAAACCCGGCGCGGGTTTTGCTGCTGGCACGGGAGTGACGCGTGCTGGCGCCCGTGCCTTGCCCATCTGTTTCAATAACGGCGCAGACCGTAGTAAAGCCGGTTGCATCAACGGTGCGGCGACGTCGAGCTGGCCGAACACGCGTTCGATCACGCTGCCAATGGCGCTGGCAGCATAAGCGTGTTCGCGCAGCTGGCCATACAGCGCCAGGCACAGGCTGTCGAGCGCTTCGAGTGCATCGGCGCGCGTCACGATTGCCTTGCCGGACACGCGCGCCAGCGCAGGCGTGACATTGATGCGGCGGCCCTTGTGCTCGAGCAGCATGGTCATCTCGAGGCCAAACAGGGCGGCCACCGTGTCCTGCAGGCCGGGGATGTCGAGGTTGGGCAGGCGCGTGAGCGACACCAGCATGTCGGGCAGTTGCTCCGCGTCGGGGCCGCGCCCGAGGATATGCAGGCCGTCGCGGATTTGCGCGGAACCGAGTTCGCACAGGTAGCCGTCCAGGTCCTCGATCAGGTGCGCCACGCCGGCGCCGTCGAGTTCCGTCAGCGCGGCCGGCAGGCCGTCTTCATGGTCGTGCGGATGATCGTGATCGTGATCGTGATCATGGTGGTGATGATGTCCGTGACCGTGGTCATGGTCATGGTCATGGTCGTGATGCAGCAAACGCGCCTGCAAGTCCGCATCCAGGTTGGTCTGCTTGACGAGCTCCCAGATCTGCTGCTGCAGCAACGGGAGTTTGGACGGGTCGAGCACTTCGACCTGGTAGTACTCGTCGACCAGCTGCGTCAACTGCGCCAGCGCGCCGTAGGTATCGGCAGTGGTCATCGGCGGCGTCAGGTGGTCGACCACGACCGCGTGCGCGCGGCGCTTGGCCTGCGAGCCTTCGCCGGGGTCGTTGATGATGAACGGGTAGAACAGCGGCAGGTCGCCCAGCAGCGCATCCGGGAAGCAGTTGTCGGACAAACCGACGCCCTTCCCCGGCAACCACTCCATGGTGCCGTGCTTGCCGACGTGGACGATGGCGTCCGCGCCCCAGACATCGCGCAGCCAGCGGTACAGGGCAAAATAATGGTGCGTCGGCGGCAGGTCGGGCTGGTGGTAGATCGCGTCCGGGTCCATGCCATAGCCGCGCGGCGGCTGCAGCGCCACAAAGGTATTGCCCAGTTCCAGGCCGGCAAACGCCAGCTGGCCGTCGTGAACATATGCTACACCAGGCGCCTCGCCCCACTGTTTCACCATGCGCTCGCGCATGTCGACAGGGAGCTCGGCAAACCAGCCGCCGTACTGCGCGGCCGGCACGCGCCCGGCTGCATTGGCCAGCTGTTCGCCGGTGAGGTAAATCTCGTCGTAGGAGCAGCGCGCCACCAGTTCGTGAATCAGCGCGGTGCCGCTTTCCGGCAGCGTGCCGACGTCGTAGCCGGCCAGGCGCATGGCGTCCAGGATCTGCATCAGCGACGCGGGGGCGTCCAGGCCCACGGCGTTGCCGATCTGCGCGGCCTTGCTGCTTGAATTGGTGAACATGAAGGCGACGCGTTTTTCCGCATTCGGCACGCTACGCAAACGTGCAAACCGCGCAGCGATGCCGGCCACGCGCGCGACGCGTTCGATGACCGGCTCGTATTCGATGACTTCACTTGGCATCCCCGCCGCGCGCGCCTTGAAGGACACCGGCACGGTGATGATGCGTCCGTCGAACTCCGGCAGCACCACGTTCATGGCCGCGTCCAATGGGTTCAGGCCGCGCGCCGATTGCTGCCACTGGGCCAGCGTCATGCCGCTGGTGATCGCTTGCAAGACCGGCACGTCGAGCGTATCGAGCACGGTCACCGACCAGCCGGCCGGCGTCGCGCCGCCCGGCGTGATTTCACCCATTGCGAACGACGTGGTGTTGATCAGGACATCGATGTGGGTCGTGTCCTCTGAACGGAAGTAGCGCAGCGCCGACGGCAGCGCACCGTCGGCCGCACCGGCGCGCAGCGACGCGGTAAACACGGGCAGCACGTTCATGCCGCGCTGCTCCAGCGTGTCCAGCAGGGCATCGATGAAGCGCGTGTTCCCGCTCATCCAGTGGGCGCGGTAAAACACGATGCCCACGCTTGGTTTGCCCGCATCGCGCAGCGCCAGCCAGTCGGCCACGGTGGCATCCGGCGCCAGGTCGGGGTGGTAAATGCCGTGTTCGGGCAGGCGCTGGGCCGGCGCGTAGCCGAAGCCGGTCATCAACAGGTGGTCCGACAGATAGCGCAGTAGCTGCGCCAGGTTGGCGCTGCCGCCGGCCTGGAAGTATTCGAGGCAGTGGCTCAGCACCGCAGGATTGACGGTGGAGACGGCCGCCAGTTCGGGGTCGGCTTCGCCGGTGCCGCTGATCGCGATCAGGTGCGTGCCGCGCCGGCGTGCATGGCTGACCAGGTCGGCCACGCCTGGCACGCTGCCGAGCCGCCCCAGCACGCGCAGGATGACGATGCGGGCGCCGGCCAGAGGGCCCGCAATCAGCGTGGCCATGCCTGTTTCGGGGTCGAGTGTTTGCAGGTTGACACCCTCGGCGCGCAGCGTTTCGGGCAGCTGGGTGACGGCATGGTGCAGGACCGTCAGGTCGTTCGACGCGTGCGTGAGCAGGACCAGGTCAGTCATCAATGTCCCCAGTCCCCAGGCGATGGAACACCAGTTCCGCCACTTCTTCGCCCTGCACCAGGTGCTGGTCGACGATGCGGTCGATGGCTGCTTCATCGAGCCGGTTGTACCAGGTGCCTTCCGGGTAGACCACCATCAGCGGACCTTCGGCGCGGCACGCCACCATGCAGTGGGTGCGCGTGCGTTTTACGCGCAGGTCAGGCCGCGCGTCGATCTGCTCGCCCATGTATTCGAAGACAGCCTGGGCGCGCGTACCGTTTTCGGTACAGCGCGGGCCCACGCACATGAAGACGTGGCGCGTGTGGGTACGCATGGGATTTACTCGAATTTCTTGTAGAAGTACGCGGTCAGCGCGCCCAGCGCCAGCCAGAAGGCGGCGTTGGCCAGCGCACTGGCGACGATGAAGACCTGCACCAGTTCGGCCGGCGCGGTGCGCGTATGCACCAGCGGCTGGGGCGCACCGATCAATTGCGGCGCCACCAGCAGGATCATGCCGGCAATGTAGCGCGGGGCAGTGTGGCGGCCAAATGCCAGCAGCGCCAGTCCACCGGCCGTCGACAACGCGGTCAGCGACCACCATAACTGGCGCTGGCCGAGCGGCGCGGCGCTGGTGCCCGGCAGTTCAGGCGGCAGGCCAAGCGACGGCGCCACGAAAAACACGACGTAGCTGGCGGCGCCCCACAGCAAGCCCTGACGCCAGGTCGGCCGCGCACCGGCCACGGTCAGCGCGGCGCACAGCAGCAAGCCATAGGCAATGCCCATCGTGGCGTTGGCCAGCACGGTGAAGAGCGTGCGCTCGACGCCGTTTTCCGGCTTCCAGCCAGCGTGCCTGTGTTCGGGCGCGTGTTCGTGTTCGTGCTCGTGCGCGTGGGCCGCTGTTTCCGCCGGATGCGCATGGGCGGCCGGGGCAGCGGGCGCAGCACTTTCATACGCTTCGGCCTGCAGGATGATCGGCGTGACCTGCACCATCTGCACGCCCGTCAGCACCAGCCCGGCCAGCAAACCTGCTGCGACTGCCGTACTGATGATGCGGTTGAAGGGACTACGCGCAGTGCGCCCGGCCATGCCGGCCGTCAGTGACAAGGAAAGCCCGCCGAGTGGCGGCTGTCGTGTGCGGCGTTGTGCAGCGCTTCCATCGGTGCAAACCCCATGCCGAACAACATGACCAGCGCCAGCGCGCTGGCCAGCAAGGCAGGTTTGATGCGGGCGGCAGTGGTGGCAACTTCAGGAGCGGCGGCGTGGTCGATGACGAGGGGAGCGTGTGACATGGTGTCCTTCCGGGAGATGCTGCGCCAGTGGCGGCACTGGCAGGGAGCGTAACGGGAGGACAGCAGATGGGTGCAGGATGCAGTCAAACCGCAGCAAACCACCTGACCGCCCACCGCGGTACAAACGTTTAGACAATCCCAGGCTGGTCTCCGGACTCGTGAATGGACCGCCAACCTGGCAGTCCCGGCCTGCGCCTTCCCATGCTTGCGCACAGTGGCATCTTGCTGGCCTTCTCTTCACATACCGTTGCGGGGGCAGCGCCGGCATCGCCCATGAAACGAACTGACCGGCTTCCCATTTAACCCGCCGGCTTGGCGCCGGGCAGGACCTGAAACGTGTTGCAAGGTCGTATTCTAGGGATAAGCCCATGGGCTGGCAAGCAGATTCATCCCGTGCGGGTGGCTGGGGCAGGCTCCGCACTGGCCGCCAAAAACAAAGGCGCCGGGACAATCAGATGTAAATCTTTGAAAATGATCAGGGTCGAAATAAGTGCCAAGCTACAATTGCGCCAATTCTCCCGACCCACGGCTGCACCCTCCAGCCCCCTCCAGAAACCCCATGCAAAAAATCATTTTGACATGCTGCCTGACCGGCACGGTCCTGCTGCAGAACGACGCCCGCGCGCAGGTTGCCGCACCGGAGACGACCGCGGCTGCACCTGCTGCACCTGCTGCATCGCCGGTCCCGTCCGTCACCATTTCGGCCGGCCGCCCGGTCCCCGCCGTCAACGTGGTTGCCGAGCGCCCGACCAACCGCATCGACCGCCAGGTCTACGACGTCAAGTCCGACGTCTCCAGCAGCAATGGCACCGCGTCCGATGCACTGAACAATGTGCCGTCGGTGGCAGTCGACCCGGACGGCACCGTCACCCTGCGTGGCAGCAGCAATGTGCAGATCCTGGTCGACGGCAAGCCGTCGGCCATGATGCAGGGCGACAGCCGCGGCGCGTCGCTCAACGCCATGGCAGCCGACGACATCGAATCGGTCGAAGTGATCAACAACCCGGGCGCCCAGTTCGGCAACGAAGCCGGCGGCGGCCCGATCCTGAACCTGGTCATGCGGCGCAACCGCAAACCAGGTGGATTCGCCACTGTGAACGCCAACGCCGGCACCGCCGGACGCTACAACAGCGCTGTCTCGGGCAGCTACAACGAGGGGCCCTGGGGCTTCCAGGGCGGCCTGAACGTGCGCCACGACGGCCGCAACTCCACCGGCGAACTCACGCGCGAGCGCCTGGACCCGGCCACCGGCGCCATGCTGCACAGCACCCAGTCATCCACCGCGAACGGGCTGAACGACTCGGTTGGCGCCAACGGCACCGTCAACTACAACCTGAACGCCAACGACACGCTGGCCGCCAGCTTCTCGTACAACGGGCGCAGCAACGACCAGCGCTCGACCGACCGCTACATCAACGACGGGATCGATGGCGCTGTCATTGGCGACTACACCCGCACAACGCGGCGCGAAGGCGACAGCCGCAACTACGGCTGGGGCGCGCGCTACGACCACAAGGGCGCTTTGCCTGGCGAGACGCTGAAGATCGATCTGCGCGTGTCGGGCTCGAACAACGAGAGCGACAGCAACTACGCCAACGTGTATGCCACAGGCGCCGGCGTCGGCAACCTGGGCGACAGGCTGGCAAGTCAGCACAGCGACAGCGGCAACAGGATCATCGACTTCACGGGCGACTACGAGCGCCCGCTGCTGGGCGGCGTGGCCAAGCTGGGTTACAAGGTGGCTACCAACGACAGCAACGTCGATACCGTCTACAACGACCTCGACCTGGTGACGCTGGCGCCCACACTGAACACCCAGCGCAGCAATGCCTACGAACTGAAGGAAAACGTGGCCGCGCTGTACGGCTCGTACCAGATGAAACTCAACGCGCGCTGGGGCGTGCTGGCCGGCCTGCGCACCGAGTACACCGACCTCGACATCCACCAGATCACCGGCAACGTCGAAGCGAAAAACAGCTACGTCAACTTCATGCCAAGCGCGTTCGCGACGTATAAAGTCAGCGACGACACCAACCTGCGCTTTTCGTACGCGCACCGCCTGCGCCGTCCCAACGCCAATGACCTCAATCCGTACGTGATCTACCGCGACGAATTCAACGTCACGTCCGGCAACCCGCGCCTGAAACCCACGCAGACCGATTCCTTCGAAGTGGGCTACGAGACCACCTTCGCCGGCCTGGAAACCAATCTGCGCGGCTACTACCGGCGCGACAAGGACGCCATCGTCGACTACCGCACCTTCCTTGCCGATAACGTCCTGCTGACCACGCGCCAGAACGGCGACGGCAGCAGTTCCGGCGGCCTGGAATTTACCGTCAGCGGCAAGATCACGCCGAAGCTGACCATCAACACCAGCGGCAACCTGGCGCGCAGCGAACAAAAGACGCAGGACACGAATGGCGCGTTCATCAGCCGCACGGCCAACTCCCTGAGCGGGCGCGCGCGCCTGAATTATCAGTACGACACGGCCAACCAGGTTCAACTGGCGTTGCAGATGATGGGCAAGCAGCTGTCCGGCCAGGGCTACCGCTCGCCAAGCGCGACGCTGAACCTCTCCATGCGCCACATCCTGACGCCACAGCTGACACTGGTGGCCAACGTCACCGACCTGTTCGATTCGAACAAGATGGAAACCGTGGTCGACTCGGCCACGCTGCGTGAAACCAGCACCCGCAAATTCGACGGCCGCGTGCTGTATGTCGGCCTGCAATACCGCTTCGGCGGCGCCACCCCCAAATCCACGGACGACGCCAACGGCCCCCGCTTCCGCGGCCGTGGCGAAGGCGGCGGCCCTCCACGCGGCGGCCCGGGCGGCCCACCAGGCGGTGGCGGCCCCGAGGGCTGACCGCCCTGAAAAACCATTCGGGGTCAGGTCCGGCAAACTGTCATTTTTGAACTTCCTTGCTGATTGAAAGTTCCCTGATGTCGCTTTGCCGGACCTGACCCCGATGGTCTTTCCCGCGTTTGCCGCCGAGCTTGTTTGCCGGTCGCGCGATCAGGCGACAGCGTGCGACGGTGCATCGATGTCATCGAACTTGCCACCGGTGATCAGGTCCCTGATGCGGGGATCGTCCAGTACCGTATAGGGGTAGCCGCGCGGGATGGCACTGACCTGGTCGAGACGCGCGACCTGCTCGAGCGACAGGGCAACTTCTGCCGCAGCAAGGTTGCTCTCGAGCTGGGCCAGCGTGCGCGGTCCAATGATCGGCAACGAGCCTTTGACAGCGACCCACGCGACGGCGATTTCGCCTGGACTCACGCCCGCTTCGTCTGCAATGGCAATCAGCGTATCGATAATCGCGCTGCGCTGCGGCGTGTTCTCGGGCTGGAATCCGGCGCCGCCCCACGCTTCGTCACGCCGATTCTTCGTCTTGTCGTTGCGGTATTTTCCGGTGAGGACGCCGCCACCCAGCGGCGAGTAGGCCACGACACCGAGACCGAGCGCGTTCGCCGCGGCAATCAGGTCCTGCTCCGTCGCGCGCTGCACCAGGCTGTGCTCGACCTGGATGCCGGCAATCGGCACAACGCCGCGCAGTTCGGCGATGGTCGCGGCGCGCGCGACGCGCCATGCAGGAAAGTTGGACAGGCCGGCGTACAAAATTTTACCGGCCCGCACCAGGTCATCGAAGCCGCGCATGATTTCTTCCATTGGCGTGACGCCGTCGTCCACATGCGCCCAGAACAGGTCGATGCGGTCAGTCTTGAGCCGCTTCAGGCTCGCATCAACGGAGGCCACCATTGCCTGGCGGCTGTTGCCAGTGACCAGGATGCCGGAGCTTGCATCCGTCTTGACGGCATACTTCGTCGACAAAACGAAGGCATCCCGCCGCCCCGCCAGCAGGTCGCCGACGAATTGCTCGGACTGGCCATCCTGGTAGCCATTGGCCGTATCGATGACGTTGCCGCCGGCGTCGGCGTAGGTGTCGACGATGCGGCGGGCTTCATCCGGATTGGCGCCGTGGCCACCCCAGGCCATGCCGAAATTTGCCGTCCCGAGTATCAGTTCGGATACTCGCAAGCCAGTATGCTTCCCAAAAATTTTATAACGCATGTGACGCTCCTTGTCATCCTTGCTGCAGCGGCGCTACAATAAAAGGATCAGTGATCCATATGATGTGGATCACTGATCCGTTTGTCAAGGAGAGTTCGTGCGGGCCGATGCAAAAGAAAATTACCAGCACTTGCTGGCGACCGCGCGTGGCGTTGTTGCCGAGGAAGGCACAAACGCATCGATGCGCGATATTGCCCGCAAGGCTGGTGTGGGTCCGGCGACGCTGTTCCGGCATTTCCCGACGCGCGAGGCGCTGATGGATGCGTTGTTGAGGAGTTCCCTCGAAGAACTGACGCAAAAGGCCGGTGCGCTTGAGACGTCGCCATCCCCTGATGATGCGCTGGTCGCCTGGCTGCGCGAGGCCGTGGCTTTTGTGCGGATGTACAGTGGCGTGGTGACCCTGATGGCTGCTGCCCTTTCCGACCCCGGCTCGGCCCTGCATGGTTCATGCGAAAACCTGCGCAATGCCGGCACGCGGCTCCTGGCCCGCGCACAGGCCGAAGGGACAGCGGACGCAAACATGACAGGCAGCGACATGTTTGCGCTCATTGGGGCGCTGGGATGGATGGGCGACCAGGCCTCGTTCTCGGCACGCAGCGACTATCTGTTCGACGTCATTACCAGCGCCATACTCACCCGACGTCAGGATGGCTCAGGTGACCGTGCATCGGCGCACTGACCCGGATATATTCGCCCATCCGCAGCGCGCTTCGCCGGGTGAACGTCGTGCCTCGCCGAAATGAACGTCGCCAGTTCGCACCGTTTGGTAGCCTTGTCGCTGGACTGTCGCACACTCGCAAAGCAGTGGCGCAGGCTGAGTGTTGTCGAGGCTGAAAGCGACTGGCCTCAACGGTCAATTACCCTGGAGGATATATGGCAAATGAAAAATTTCAGGAATGCATCGATGCCTGTAACGCGTGCGCAGACGCGTGCGACCATTGCTCAACTGCATGCCTTGCCGAACCAGATGTCAAGATGATGGCGCGCTGTATTGCGCTCGATATGGATTGCGCGCAGATTTGCCGGCTTGCTGCGGCATACATGGCGCGCGACAGCGCATTTGCTGGCGCAATTTGCCGGCAATGTGCCGACATCTGCTCAGCATGTGCCGAAGAATGCGCAAAGCACCAGATGGATCACTGCCAGCAATGCGCGCAAGCTTGCCGCCGGTGCGCCGAGGCCTGCAGCACGATGGTCTCCGCTGCATGAAACAACGGCAGGCGTGCGAATTTTCCATTGTGGCCGCTGCAGCGTCGCAGGCCAGGCACGGCTGACACGCCGCTACGTCCGCAGCATGGCAACCAGCTGCCGCGCCGGTTGCGGCAGCTCGTCCAGGTTGCGCACGCACAGCGCCAGCTGGCGCAGCGCCCACGGGTCCGACAGCGTGAGCGCCACGATGTTCGCCGAGTCCGCGCAGCGCAGCGCTGCCGCCTGCGGCACGATGCCCACGCCGATGCCGGCTTCCACCATCCGGCAGATGGCCTCGAAACTGCGTACCCGCGCGCGGGTGCGCAGTACGCGGCCGGAACTGGCCGCCTGCTGCGCGAGGTAGCGCGACAAGGCGCTGTCGCCCGCCAGTCCGATATGGTCCATCGCCAGCAGGCTGGCGAACGACACGGGGGTGCCGCCCTCCCCGGCCAGCTGGCGCGCAATCGCCGGTGTCGCGACGGCCACCAGGCGGTCGGTACAGAACGAAAAGGTTTGCAGGCCCGACAGGTCGACCGAATCGGCAGCGATGCCGATGTCCGCAGAACCGTCACGCACACCCTTGGCCACATCCGCGCTGGTGCGCTCTTCGATGTCGAGATCGACGCCGGGATGGCGCGCCATGAAGCGGGCCAGTGCATCGGGCAGGTGCTCGCTCAGCGTAGCTGTGTTGCAGAGCAGCCGGACGGTGCCCTGCAAGCCGCCCACATGATCGCCCAGTTCCGCATCGAGGCGCGCCAGTTGCTGGAACACGAGGCGCGCGTGATGCACCACCGTGCCGCCTGCGGCGGAAGGCCGCACGCCCCGGTGGCTGCGAAGTAACAACGGCAGGCCGAGGGCCACCTCCATGCCGCGCATGCGTTCGCTTGCAGCGGCCAGCGACAGGTGGGCACGCTCGGCCCCGGCCGTGATGCTGCCTGCTTCCACGATGTGCAGCAGCAGGCGCAGGTCGGTCAAATCAAATTTCAAACGCGCCCCTCCACGTCGGCATCAGCCTTCGGCCGCGCCGAAGGCTCCGTGCGTCATTTCCCCATGTTCAGCCATCCCGCCATGGTTCAGAATGCAGCGCATGGAAACCATCTTACTTGCGAATCAACCAACGACGCTGGCATTCATTGCCGCAGTGTTTATCCTGGCCGGAGCCGTCAAGGGCGTGGTGGGGCTGGGCTTGCCGACCGTGGCGGTGGGTTTGCTTGGCATGGTGATGGCGCCGCGCGAAGCAGCGGCGTTGCTCGTGGTGCCATCGCTGGTAACGAACGTGTGGCAGCTGGCGGCCGGGCCGGCCATCGGACCGCTCTCACGCCGGCTCTGGCCGATGCTCGCTGGCATAGTCGGGGGAACGCTTGTGGGCGGTGCGCTGCTACCGGCAATGGGGTCGGCCTGGGCTGGGCCGATGCTCGGTGGCGCGCTGATCCTGTACGCCGTCAGCGGCCTGGTAGCCTTTACGCTGGAAGTTGAGCGCAGATTCGAACCCATGGCGGGGCCGATCGTCGGGATATTGACTGGAATGGTCACTGCGGCAACCGGCGTCTTCGTGATTCCCGCGGTGCCCTACCTGGGGGGATTGGGGCTGGCCCGCGATGCGTTGATCCAGGCGCTGGGCCTGACATTCACGGCAGCGACCTGCGCACTGGCCTTGTCTCTCTGGCTGGCCGGCGACATGCCCCTGCACTCTGCCGGCACATCGCTACTGGCGCTGGGGCCGGCGCTGGCCGGCATGTGGTGTGGCCAGCGTCTCCGCAGCGCAATCAGCCCGCAGCTATTCCGGCGCTGTTTCTTTACCGGTTTGCTGGGGCTGGGCCTGCACCTGAGTGCGCAGCCGTTCCTGCATTAGCGCCTTGACTGATTAACGGTTGGTGCCGTTCGTAGCGTCGGTACCACCCTGGTTGGGCGTTCCTGGATTGCCTTCGCCCAGCGTGCCCGACGTCGATTTGGCCGCGTCGTTCCTGGTACCCGCGCTGGCGCTGGTATTGCCTTGCGCGCCCGACGTACCGGAGGCGCTGTTCATCTTGTTCGAATGCTTCGCGCTCGATTTGGCCTGGCTGGTCTTGCGCTTGGTGGCGCCTTTTTCGGACGAGTTCATCATGCCCGACTCCGCCGTGGTGCTGGCGCTGGTCGGGCTGCCCGTAGGATCGCTGGCGCTGCCGCTGGTGGCAGTGGCGCCGTTCTGGGCAAAGGCAAAGGTGCTGACGCTGGCAAGAATGACGGCTGCAATAATGGATTGACGCATGGTGATCTCCTGTAGTGGTTTTTGGCGGGCCTGAAGTACCCGACTGATGACTTTCAGTGTACCGACATTTGTTGCCAAACCAATCAGCGCATGGACCATCGCCAAGTGGGACCCAACCTACACCGAATTGGTTACAGGAAAGAAAAAATGCGTTGCCACATATAAAAAGCCCGGCAACGCTTTGCAGCGAGACCGGGCTGATGTCTGCGCCGACATGCCTGTTCAAGGCATGGCGGACGTTGCCGAATTACTTGGTTGCGCTGGTGGCGTCAGGCGTTGGCTTGAGCGCACCCGAACTGGTGACGCCTTGGGTGCCGCTGGCGGTCGAGCCAGTCACACCGGCACTTGATCCGGTGGCGCCATTCATGTTGTCCGACTTGGCATGCTTCGATTTCATTTTCTTGCTGGACTGTTTGGTTGCCGGCATATCCGACGTTGCCATGCCGTTCTGGGTTGCACCCGCTGCTGCACCGCCACTGTTGTTGACAATGCCGCCGTTGGCCGTACCGTTGTTGGTAGCGCCGGACTGGGCGAAGGCAAACGTGGTTGCCGAGGCAAGGATGGCTGCTGCAATGATGGATTTACGCATGGTGAACTCCTGTTATTGGTTGAGTGTTGCTGGCAGTTCGAGACTGCTTGGCATCAGTGTAACGATATCGTTGAGCAACAACATCAGCGCACGGACCATGTTCAAGTGGGACCGAACCTACACGAATTACTCAAATGCAATACCGAAGCGAACTGTACAAGTTGCATCGATGAACCTGAAGTTACAGCAAACCGTTGTGGTAATTTTACGATGAACAGCGCAAAAAGTACCTTATGTCAACATTTGGCGGCATAATAGCGGACTTCCGCCGCGCCGCCGAATGTCCCCGAACAATGCTCGCCACCCAGCAAATCTTCCTTGTCGCTGCATTGCTCTGTTTCCTGACGTTCCTCACCCTGCTGTCGGTAGCCTCGGAAAAAGTGCGCGGGGTGGGCGAACTGCTGCTGGCATCATTGCTCGGCGTGGCCGGCAACACGTTGTATGCGTTCGGGCGCGAGTTGCCACCCTTGCTCGCCTATGAAGGCGCCAACGTGGCCTATGCTGCTGCCACCGCTGCGCTGGTCGCGGGCTTTCGCAATCTCGCGGGCCTGCCCGCGCGCCAGTTGCCCTTGATGGCAGGCGCTGCCGGGCTCGGCATCCTGATCGCCCTGTTTCATTATGTGAACGATTCCTTCATTGCGCGCAGTGTCGTGGTGTCGCTGTTTCAGGCGGCCATGTGCGCCGAAATCGCAAGGACCGTGTTTGCCGCGCGCAGCACATGGCAGCGCCCGGTCTATACGCACTGGTTCGTCATCGGCATGTGCGTGCTGGTCGCAGGTGGCCACCTGGGGCGCATCGCCCGGGTCACGCTGGCCACCCAGCCCCCGACGTCGCTGCTGCAGCCGAATACCTGGACCATCTCGTTCCTGATTGCCGTATCGGTCGCGCTGCCTGCGCTGGCCTTTGGCGGCCTGCTGCTGGCTTACCGGCAAATTGTCATGCGTGCAGAGCACGTGGGCAACCACGACTTCCTCACCGGCGCCACATCGCGCAAGGCGTTCTCCGATATTGCGGCGCGGGACATGGCGCGCGCGCATCGCCGCAACGCACCGCTCGCGCTGCTGCTGGTGGACATGGACAACTTCAAGGCCATCAACGACCACTGGGGCCACCAGGCCGGCGACGCGGCGCTGCTGCGCCTGGTAGCCGGCGCCCGCGCCACGCTGCGCGCCGTCGATTGCGTGGCGCGCCTGGGCGGCGACGAGTTCGCACTGCTGCTGCCGGATACCGACCTGAACGGCGCCACGGCAGCGGCGGCCAAGCTGCAGCAGACGGTGCGGAACGCGGAAGCCGATCAGGACGCCGCACCTACCCTCACGCTGTCGATCGGCATCACGCTCATCATGCATGACGAAGACCTCGCCAGCGCCATGGACCGGGCCGATGAAGCGCTGTACGCCGCCAAACTGGCGGGGCGCGACCGTGTCAGCGTGAAAAGCCGGGCCGGACTGGAATTGGTGCGTTGCCGCGCCTGAATAACAAAAAATGCACCGCAACTTGCGTCGCGGTGCATCTTCAGCAATAACCTGCTGTAAAAATTTAGCGGGTCGTGGTACCGGCTGAACCCGTCTGGCCGGCGCTGTTGCTGCTGGTCTCGTTGGCTGCACCGTTGCTGTTCTGGCCGCTCGTCCCCATGCTGCCGGCGCTCGACGCCCCGGTTGCAGTGCTGCCCTTGCTGGACGACTTCCCGGCGTGCTTGCCCGATTTGGAGGCCGACTTCGCCTTTGGCTGCCCGGCGGTTTGCTTGCCGGCAGCATTGCCGTCGGACCCGCTCATGCTTTCCTGCGTGCTGCTGGCAGACGTGCCGCTGGCGTTCGCAGTACCCGTGCCGGACTGGGCAAATGCGAAGCTGGTGGCGCTGGCGAGGATGGCTGCGGCGAGGAAGGATTTGCGCATGATGAACTCCTGTTGAATGTTGGATTGGTTGTCAGTCACAAGACTGTTGCAACAAAGTCTACTGAGGTTGGCAACGCATGACATCAGCGCACAGGTCATCCGTAAGTGGGACTCAGCCTACAGGCCAGCGGTCCACGAATACCATCCGTTCGAGCTCGCCGCGCTGCTCCCACCCTTCCATTTCGAGCATTGGTTTTGGGTAGAACGCGGCGACATGGCCCAGGCACAGGATGGCCACCGGCCGGGCGCCGTCCGGCATGGACAGCAGGCTGGCCAGGCGCGCGGGATCGAACAGCGAGACCCAGCCCATGCCCAGTCCTTCGGCGCGCGACGCCAGCCACATGTTCTGGATGGCGCACGCGACCGAAGCGAGGTCCATGTCGGGCATGGTGCGGCGGCCGAACACGAACGCGTCGCGCCCTTCCATCAACGCCACCACCAGCACCGCGCCGCATTCGCGGATACCTTCAACTTTCAGGCGCATGAACTCGGCGCCGCGCTCACCCAGCGCTGCAGCGGTCTGCACGCGCTCGGCTTCAACCAGGTCGATCAGCGCTGCGCGCACGCCGTCGCTTTCGACCCGGATGAAACGCCACGGCTGCATGAAGCCGACGCTGGGCGCATGGTGGGCAGCGGCCAGGATGCGCGCCAGCACGCTCTCATCAATGGCGCCAGGCGTGAAATGGCGAACGTCACGGCGCGTGGCGATGACGCGGTAGACCGCGTCGATGTCGGCGGGGGAAAAGGCATCTTGCACGGCAGCTCCTTGAGGAGGGGGTGATGGGGCCAATGTTACCGCCGGCGCCAGGCCATCCAGCGCTCTTTTCCCTGGAACACGGGAATCGAATCGGTCACTGCGGCGTCGTCGATGCAATCGAAATACGGCGCCAGCAAGCTGTCCAGCGCCCCGCGGTCGATGCCAAATGGCGGGCCTTTGACAGCGTCGTCAAAAAAGAAATAGCCGGCCAGCAGCGCGCCTGGCGCCAGCAATGCTGCCCAGCGCGCCGCCACTTGCGGCCACATGGCGCGCGGCATGGCGCACAGAAAAGCGCGTTCGTAGATGAAGTCCAGCGGGGCGGCGGGAGCATAGGTAAAAAAGTCGGCCTCGACGATGCGTGCGGCCCATGGCCCGATGGCAGTGCGGGCATGGGCGACAGCGACTGGCGCGAAGTCGATGGCAGTGGCATCCCAGCCGGCATCGCACAGCGCGGCCAGTTCGTAACCAGTGCCGCAGCCTGGAACCAGCGTGGCCAGCGGCGGCGAAGCGGCGATGAACGCGCGCAGTTGGGCGGGCACGCCGCCGCGGTCCCAGGGCATGAAGCCTTGCGCGAAACGCTCGTCCCAGAATCCCGGGCTGCGCGGGTCGCGGCTGGCGAAGTCGTGCATCGTGCTTACCGCAAGCCGGGCCAGTTGACATACACCTGGATGCCCAGCGCCGCTACCGCGGCCACGCCGACAATCACCGTCACCAGCGCCAGCAGGCGGTTGGTGCGGCGCAATTCGACCTCCAGCACGGTGACCAGCGCCACGTCGCGCGCGTGGGTTTCCGCAGCGCGCTCCAGGGCCTGGTGCGCCAGGCGCGGCAGTTGCGGGAATATCTGCGCATAGCGCGGCGCCTCGGCCTTGAAGCGCTCGAGCATGCCGCGCCAGCCGACCTGCTCGCCCATCCAGCGCTCCAGGTAAGGTTTCGCGGTTTTCCACAGGTCCAGGTCGGGGTCCAGCTGGCGCCCCAGGCCTTCGATGTTGAGCAGCGTTTTTTGTAGCAGCACCAGTTGCGGCTGCACTTCCACATTGAAGCGGCGCGACGTCTGGAACAGACGCAGCAGGATCTGGCCGAACGAAATATCTTTCAGCGGCCGGTCGAAAATCGGCTCGCAGCACGCGCGCACGGCTGCTTCCAGTTCATCGACGCGCGTGGACTTGGGCGCCCAGCCAGACTCGATGTGCGCTTCGGCCACGCGTTTGTAGTCGCGCCGGAAAAACGCCAGGAAGTTCTGCGACAGGTAATCCTTGTCGTAGTCGTTGAGCGTGCCCATGATGCCGAAATCGAGCGCAATGTAGCGGCCGAACGTTTCCGGCGCGGTCGATACAAGGATGTTCCCGGGGTGCATGTCAGCGTGAAAAAAGCCGTCGCGGAATACTTGGGTAAAGAAAATTTCCACGCCATCGCTGGAGAGTTTTTTCATGTCGACGCCGGCTGCCACCAGCACGTCGGTTTGCGATACCGGAATACCGTGCATGCGCTCCATGACGATGACGCTGCTGGAACAATAGTCCCAGTACATTTCCGGCACCATCAGCAACGTGGAATTGGCAAAATTGCGGCGCAGCTGGCTGGCGTTGGCCGCCTCGCGCATCAGGTCGAGCTCGTCGTGCAGGTATTTGTCGAATTCGCCCACCACTTCGCGCGGTTTCAGGCGCCGCGCTTCCGGCCAGATGCGTTCGACCAGGCGCGCTGCGACGCCCATCAATGCCACGTCTTCGTCGACGGTTTTTTTCATGCCGGGACGCTGCACCTTGACAGCCACTTCCTTGCCGTCGCGCAGGACCGCAAAGTGGACCTGCGCAATCGATGCCGACGCAATCGGCGTGCGGTCGAAACTGGCAAACAGTTCGTTCGGGTGGGCGCCCAGCGCCAGCGTGATCTGGGCAATGGCAAGATCGGAATCGAACGGCGGCACGCGGTCCTGCAGGGCGGCCAGCTCGTTGGCAATATCGGGTGGCATCAGGTCGCGCCGGGTGGAGAGCACCTGGCCGAATTTGACGAAGATCGGGCCCAGTTCTTCCAGCGCCATGCGCAGGCGCACGCCGCGCGGGGCGGAGATATCGCGCCAGAACACGATCCGGTCGATCAGCCTGGCAGTACGGGGAATATTCAGTCCGGAAATGACGATTTCGTCGAGGCCATAGCGCGTTGCAACGCTCAGGATTTTAAACAGGCGCAGGAATTTCAATATCATCAGCTATCCAGGTTGCGGGTCGGGCTATCCAGGCTTGCGGTGCGCAGCGCAAGCTTTTTTTCAAAAGCGTTTTCCAGTTTTTCCAGCCGCTTGGCGGCGCGTTCGACATCGTCGCGCAAGCGGGTAATATCGTCGCCCAGTTCGCCAACCTGGCTCGGGCGGATCAATACACCACGTTCCTCGAGCAAGAATTCGGCCACGTTTTCCGCGAATTTTTTCCCGCTGGCCGCCACCCCGGTCGCGGTGGCGCGCGCGCCTTCCGCCAGGCGGTTGGCGGCAATCGGGCCAAACAGGCGTTCCAGGTCGTGCTCGGCCTCCCAGCGCAAACCCTTCGATAATTGCGAGATCGTGTTGGCAAATTCCGCATCGCCTTCGATCTTCACGTACGAAAAGGCGCGGTCGCGGTTTTGCAGGATCAACGGCAAATCGGAGAGCTTGACACGGATGGTCACGGTGGCCGGCATGGCGTCGCTGCCCGGCTCGACCATGCCGTCGCGCGTGACGCGCATGCGCAATTGCACGACGCCCGTATCGATCAGCGCTTCCTTGCCGGCGTGCAGGGCCAGTGTGGCGCGCGCCCACGCTTCCTGGGCCAGCAAATGGTTGATGGCAGCAACGACCGGAACGATCAGGCGCGGCGGAAACAGGGAAGCGGGCGAAGGTGTCGATGACATAGTGTGCGTCTCAAAAAAAAGCCGCCCAGCGATTGTGGGCGGCTATGATCTTACCAGTTTGCCGCACGTGCACCGTGCGGCATGGAACTTAATTAGGCAACTGCTGGATACCGGCCAGCACCCAGCCACTGGCGCTGTTGACTGGCTTGCTCATGTTCCACACTTCGGCAAACGGTTCGGCCAGCGCGTCCGGCGCCGGCTTGATCATGCCGTTGAACTGCACGCTGACAAGGTATTCGTTGTTGACCGTCTCGATGCCCAGCACCTGCGCATCGATCGACACCACGTCGGTATATTCAGACTGGGCGCCGCGTTCCTGGATCTGCATCTTGAGTTCGGCAAACACTTCCGGGGTAGTGAACTGGCTCAGATCGGCCACATCGCCCTTGTCCCAGGCGGCCTGCATGCGGATGAACGACGTTTTGGCGCTGCGCAGGAAACTTTCGCTGTCAAAATCAGCCGGCACACCCCATGGGGTATGCGGCGCTGGCGTCGCAGTACTGCTGGCTGGCTGCTGCACCGGCTCGTAGGCAGCAGGCTGCTTCGCGAGCATGCCCGAGCCGATTTCCGGCGTACCGCCTGCAGGCAGCGGGTTCTGGTTGAAACCCTGGAAGGCGTTGGCGGGCATATTGCCTTGTCCATTGCGGTTGCGGAACCAGCGATACAGGAAGAACGCTGCCAGTGCCAGCAACATTACCGGCAGGATGGTACCGAGCATATTGGCCAGGGCTGCGCCCATGCCGAAGTGCGACAGCAAGGCCCCAATACCCAGGCCCAGCAGTGCGCCACCGATCAGGCCGCCAAAACGGCTCGGTTGCTTGACCGGTGCGCCAGCGACGGGCGCTGCGGCCGGACGACCGGCTTGCGGCGCTGCGGCTGGACGCGGCGCCGGCGCCGGGGCCTGCATGCGGCTGACCGACGACGACTGGCGCCCGATCGAACGGCCGCCGCCCATTGGACGCGCAATCGATTCACCGACCATGGACAAAGCCGCGACTGCCAGCGTCATGCCTATCAAGAATTTTTTCATGTCACACCTCTCTACTAGTATTTGATACCTGTGTGCAGCGCTGCCACACCCGCTGTCAAATTAAAATACTTCACGCCTTCCAGCCCGGCCGTTTCCATCATCGTTTTCAGCGTTTCCTGGTCGGGATGCATGCGGATCGATTCAGCCAGGTAACGGTAGCTTTCTGCGTCGCCGGCAATTTTTTGACCGAGCCACGGTAACACCGAGAAAGAATACAGGTCATACGGTTTTTGCAAGGGAGCAGCAACTTTGGAAAACTCCAGCACCAGCAGCTTGCCGCCCGGTTTCAGCACGCGCCGCATTTCCGCCAGGGCCTGGTCCTTGTGGGTCATGTTGCGCAGGCCGAAGGCCACGCTGACGCGGTCGAAATAATTGTCCGGGAACGGCAGTTTTTCCGCGTCACAGAGCAAGGTGGGGTTCATCAAGCCGTTATTCAACAGACGGTCGCGGCCAACCCGCAGCATCGATTCGTTGATGTCGGTGAGCCAGACTTCGCCAGTCTTGCCCGCCTGTTTCGCAAACGCCTTGGACAGGTCACCCGTGCCGCCGGCAATGTCGAGCACCTTGAAACCGGGCCGCACGCCCGCTTGCGCAATGGTGAACGTTTTCCAGATGCGGTGCAGGCCGCCCGACATGAGGTCGTTCATCACGTCGTATTTGGATGCAACCGAATGGAAAACCTTGGCGACCTCGTGAACCTTGTCGTCCTCGGAAACCGTTTTGTAGCCGAAATGGGTGGTGTTGTTGGTCATAGCGCTTCGCCGGATTGATCTGCCTGCATTATACAAGCGGCAACCAGCGCCGCACGCGCGCGCCGCCCTGCTTCAGTTTCCGTTCAGAAAGCGCGGCGCACGCGCCGGCGTTCCTTGTGAATCTGGTGGCCGTCGGCAGCGAAAAGCACGGCCCGCTTCGCACGGCGCTTGCTGGCGCGGCTTGCGCGGACCGAGGAAAAGGTCTGCACATATTTCCAGCCAAGGAAAGCCATCAATGGCGCCCAGACGAAAATCCCCAGCAAAATAATTACGTTGATGCTCATCCCGTTCCTCGATCACACCGTTGGCAAAAAATCAATATAACGTGATCATTTCACGAAGATAAGTTCACTGCCAACGCGTTACCGGTGAAACAGCACTGTTAGTAACAAGCAATTAATGTTTGTGACCACATCCGCCGCCACTGCTGCGCGCAACCGGACCGCTGGTGAGGCTGGCATTGGCTGCGGCAGCGATGGCGCCGCGGGTCATGACGCCAGGCACGCGTCCGCTGTCACCCGTGAACCCTGCAGCGGCCAGGCGGTCCAGGTAATCCTGCCACAGCGCTTCTTTTTCCTTGCCCAGCTTGTACAGGTAGTCCCATGTGTACAGCCCGCTTTCATGGCCGTCCGAAAAGATCGGCTTGACGGCGTAGTTGCCGATTGGTGCAATTTCCGTGATCTCCACGTCGCGCTTGCCGATTTGAAGCACTTCCTGGCCGGGGCTGTGGCCCGTCACGGCGGCAGACGGCGAATAGACGCGCAGGTACTCGAAAGGCAGGGAAAACATGGCGCCGTCTTCGAACGTGATGTCGAGGACGCGGGATTTCTGGCGCACTGCCAGTTCGGTAGGGATGATCATGGGAAGTTTCTTTATGTATTTAAACGCTGCACGATGGCGGCGGATAGTTCTGGCAGCAGCGCACGGCGCGCTGCCAGGGTAGCAGGGTCAGGCGCGCGCACGGCCTGCGCCCATACCGGGCCGGGAAAATGCGCGTCGCCGGTAAAGCGCGGGATCACATGCCAGTGCAGGTGCGGCACGACATTGCCCAGGCTGGCCATGTTGATTTTATCGGGGTGCAGCACAGCGCGCTGGGCCAGTTCGACGTGGTTGACCGCCTCCATGATGGCGACGCGCTCGGGCGCCGTCAAGTCGCTCATTTCCTGCACGTGCGCATGCCAGATCACCCGGCAAAAACCGGGATAGTTGGCGTCATCGACCAGGATCACGCTGAACTGGTCGTTATGCCAGACGACGCCGGGCAGCGGCGCGCAGAGCTCGCAGGTCATACGAGCACCCGTTCGATGCCGCCCTGGTTGGCACGGGCCACATATTCCGGCAGCCAGTTTTCGCCCAGCAAATGGCGGGCGATTTCGACGACGATGTAGTCGGCCGTGGTGCCGGAGTCGTCGTTGTAACGCGACAGGCCCTGCAGGCACGACGGGCAGCTGGTCAGAATCTTGACGTCGCCGGTAAAGCCGTCGGCGCGCAGTTTATCTGCGCCCTTTTCCATCTCGCCTTCTTTCCGGTAGCGCACCTGCGTGGCGATATCGGGGCGCGAGACGCCGAACGTGCCGGACTCGCCGCAGCAGCGCTCGTTCTTTTCGATTTTCACGTTGTCGACCGTGGCAACCAGTGCATTGACGGTTTTCACCGAATCCTGCAGCTTCATCGGGTTGTGGCACGGCTCGTGGTACATGTAGCGGGTCCCGTGCACGCCTTCGAGTTTCACGCCTTTCTCCAGCAGGTATTCATGGATGTCCATGATGCGGCAGCCCGGGAAAATCTTGTCGAACTCGTAGGTCGCCAGCTGGTCGTAACAGGTGCCGCACGAGACCAGCACGGTCTTGATGTCGAGGTAATTGAGCGTGTTGGCCATCCGGTGGAACAGCACGCGGTTATCCGTCATCATCTTGTCGGCTTTGTCGAACTGGCCGGCGCCGCGCTGCGGATAGCCGCAGCACAGGTAGCCCGGCGGCAGCACGGTCTGCACGCCCACTTCCCACAGCATTGCCTGCGTGGCCAGGCCCACCTGCGAAAACAGGCGCTCGGAGCCGCAGCCAGGGAAGTAGAACACCGCTTCCGTGTCGGCATTCGTGGCCTTTGGATTGCGGATGATCGGGATCACCTTGTCGTCTTCGATGTCGAGCAGCGCGCGTGCTGTTTTCTTGGGCAAATTGCCCGGCATTTTTTTGTTGATGAAGTGAATGACCTGTTCGCGCACGGGCGCCTTGCCCGTGGTCGGCGGCGGGGCCTTGGTCTGCACTTTGGCGATTTGTTTCAGCAAACCATTGCCCAGGCGCTGGGCCTTGAAACCCCAGTCCACCATGGCTTTGCGCGTGGCGTTGATCGTGGTCGGATCGGTCGCGTTCAGGAAGAACATGGCCGCCTTGTTGGCAGGCTTGAAACTCTTCTTGTTCATCTTGCGCAGCAAATTGCGCATGTTCATCGACACGTCGCCGAAATCGATGTTCACCGGACAGGGCGTGAGGCACTTGTGGCAAACAGTGCAATGGTCCGAGATGTCTTCGAACTCTTCCCAGTGGCGAATCGACACGCCGCGCCGGGTTTGTTCTTCGTACAGGAACGCTTCGATCAGGGCCGATGTAGCCAGGATCTTGTCGCGCGGCGAGTACAGCAGGTTGGCGCGCGGCACGTGCGTCGTGCAGACCGGTTTGCATTTGCCGCAGCGCAGGCAATCCTTGATGCTGGTGGCGATTTCACCAATATCGCTTTGCTGCATGATCAGCGATTCATGGCCCATCAGGCCAAACGACGGCGTGTAGGCATTGCGCAAGTCGGCCGGGTTGCCCGGCAGGTTCAGCAGTTTGCCCTTGTTGAAGCGGCCTTCCGGGTCGATGCGCAGCTTGTAGTCGCGGAACTCGGCAATTTCGGACTCGAGCAAAAACTCGAGCTTGGTGATGCCGATGCCATGCTCGCCTGAAATGACGCCGTCGAGCGAGCGGGCCAGCTTCATGATGCGTTCGACTGCTTCATGGGCTTCCTGCAGCATGCCGTAGTCGTCCGAGTTGACTGGCAGGTTGGTGTGCACATTGCCGTCGCCGGCGTGCATGTGCAGCGCCACGAACACGCGCGAACGCAGGATGCGCTTGTGCATCGCGGTAGCCGCCTCGAGAATCATCTGGAACGCTGCGCCGCTGAAGATCTGGCGCAGCGGGGCGCGCAACTCCTGCTTCCACGAGATACGCACGGTGCGGTCCTGCACGACGTCGAACAGCGTCGCATTTGGCTGCTCGGCGACGCGCGCGTCGAAGGCTTGCTCCAGCAGCATCAGGCCGTGCTGGCCGAGTTCCAGTTTTGCAGCGCCCAGCGGCAGGTCGAGGCTGGCCAGCAGCCAGCGCCAGCGGCCCTGGATCTGCGCGACCAGGGCAGTGGCTTCGCGGGCGCGGTCGCCCAGCATTTCTTCCGCACCGACCTTGTTTTCGACATCGTCGCTGTTGGCATCGTCGCCACCCGTCAGCGGCAAGTTGCCGGCAGCCAGGTAGGCGTGCAGTTCATCGGCCAGTTTCAGCTTGTTGCGGATCGACAGTTCAACGTTGATGCGCTCGATGCCGTCCGTGTATTCCCCCATGCGGTTCAGGGGAATGACGACGTCTTCATTGATTTTGAAGGCATTGGTGTGGCGCGCAATGGCGGCCGTGCGCGAGCGGTCGAGCCAGAATTTTTTGCGTGCTTCGGCGGACACGGCCACAAAACCTTCGCCCACGCGCGTGTTGGCAATGCGCACCACTTCCGACGCCGCTTGCGCGACAGCGTTTTCATCGTCGCCGACAATGTCGCCAAACAGCGCCATTTTCGGCAGCACGCCGCGTTTCGACTTGGTCGCGTAACCCACAGCGCGCAAATAGCGCTCGTCGAGGTGTTCCAGGCCGGCCAGGCGCAAGGTGGCAAACGCCGGGCCGCCCTTGGCGGGCAGGCCGTCGAGGTAATCCTTGATTTCCACGATCGACGGGATCGCATCGCGTGCGTGGCCAAAGAATTCCAGGCACACGGTGCGCGTAAAACTCGGCATCTTGTGCAGGATCCAGCGGCCTGACGTGATCAGGCCGTCGGTGCCCTCTTTCTGGATGCCGGGCAGGCCGGACAGGAATTTGTCCGTGACGTCCTTGCCCAGGCCTTCCTTGCGGAACTTGCCGCCGCCAATGACCAGGGTTTCCTTGCGGAATGGCGCTTCTTTCGATTCGCCTTTCGCATTCGGATGCGTCCAGGCCAGCTCGAACGTTGCTTGCGGCGTGTCGTGGATTTTCGACAGGTTGTGGCCGATGCGCGTGACTTCCAGCCAGTCGCCGTTGGGGTCGACCATTTTCCAGGAAGCCAGGTTGTCCAGCGCCGTGCCCCACAGCACGGCCTTTTTACCGCCCGCGTTCATGGCGATATTGCCGCCGATGCAGGACGCGTGCGCTGAAGTTGGGTCGACCGCAAACACGAAACCGGCTTTTTCAGCAGCCTGCGAGACGCGGTTGGTGACGACGCCGGCGCCGGTCCAGATGGTGGCGTAATCGCGGTCCACGCCTGGCAGGCGCGTCATTTCCACGTCGCCGATGTCGATCAGTTTTTCCGTGTTGATAACCGCGGACATGGGCGTCAGGGGAATCGCGCCGCCCGTGTAGCCGGTGCCGCCGCCGCGCGGGATGATGGTCAGCCCCAGCTCGATGCAGCCTTTGACGAGGCCGGCCATTTCATCTTCCGTGTCCGGCAGCAGCACCAGGAACGGATACTCGACGCGCCAGTCGGTGGCGTCGGTCACGTGCGAGATGCGGTGCATGCCGTCGAAGCGGATATTGTGCTTGTCGGTGTACCGGCCCAGCACCTTGGTGGCGCGTTTGCGCAAATCGTAGGTGGCGCGGAATTCGTTGCCGAAATCGTCGACGGCGCGGCGTGCGCCAGCCAGCAATTGCGCAACGTTCGCACTGCGCATGGCGCTCGCCGCCGGGTCGTCGCCTTCGGCAGCGTCCACGGTCACCCGGCGCTTTTCCACTTCGGCCAGGCGGTGATGCAGCGCATCGATCAGTTCCTGGCGCCGCTTCGGATTGTCCAGCATGTCATCCTGCAGGTACGGATTCCTGCGCACGGCCCAGATATCGCCCAGCACCTCGTACAACATGCGCGCCGAGCGGCCGGTCTGGCGGGCGCCGCGGAGCGTATCGAGCAGGCGCCAGGCATCTTCACCCAGCAGGCGGATGACGATTTCGCGGTCTGAAAACGACGTGTAGTTATACGGAATTTCGCGCAGGCGATCGGGAGCGGCGCCATCGGGGGCGTCGGCAAGCAGGGCGTGGAGATTGGCGGGGGCGTTCATGGATGAGCTGAGCTAGGCTGGAGGACTGTCCCTGGGAGGGTCATTCTAGCGTATTGCGCTGCACCACGTGCCAGCACGGTTCAGTTTGACTAATGTCAATCTGAAAGCTTATGCTGCGGAAACGTTGTTTTTGCAAATTACGTGTGCATTTTTATTTCAATTGGCAAATAATAAACGGTCCGTAATGCACTGTGCTTGACGTCATACTGGTCCCTTCGCGTTCCAGATATCGGCCACCCAGGCAAAGAAGTCATCGGCCAGCCGGCCATCCTGCGCATAGCCCGGCTGTGCCAGCTTCTTCCATTTGGCAAACATATAGCGATGTTCGAAAAGGGGTTGTCCCGGTGTACTGACTGAAAAGACCGCGGCGCCGGCGGGTCCATCAACCAGGCTGCACACAGCATCGGCATTGATGGGGCAGGTCCACTCCCCCGCCCGGAACGTCAGCACGCCATTGTGCTCGTACATGGCGAACCAGGTGTCGCCGGACTTGTCCGCCCAGCCGGCTTTCATGGGTAAATTATTGCTGAGCAAAAGCAGGCGCCGGAAAGCCAGCGGCTGCTCCGTCATCTGCACTTTGAAGAAATTGCTCGGAAAATACTTCAGTTCGATCATGGTCGGTTCAATCAAGGGTCAGCCGCCCAGCAGGGTGCCGACGCGGTGCCAGAAGCCGTCCGGCACGTACAGCAACAGGACAGTCATGGTGACGTAGCGGGCGAATTTGCCGATGGCCATGTAAAACACGCTGGGCCAAAACGAGAGGTGCAGCCAGCCCGCCAGTGTACACAAGGGGTCGCCGATGCCCGGCACCCAGGACAGGAGCATGGTTTTGGGGCCATAGTGCGCCAGCCAGGCGAACCAGCGGGTCTTGCGCTCCTTGGCAAACGCGACCTTGGCGCGGTAGCCAAGGAAATAATCGAAGGCGCCGCCCAGCGTGTTGCCGAGGGTGGCAACGAGGATGGCCGGCCAGAACAGTGCCGGGTTGGCCTTGACGACGGCGAACACGGCCGGCTCCGAGCCAAGCGGCAGCAAGGTGGCGGAAACAAACGCAATCAGGAACACCGACGTCAGGCCGACAGCAGGTGCAGCAACAGTTTTCAGCAGCCAGAGGACGGCGGTTTCAATCATCAGGACGCTTCGGTGACGGTGGACAAGCGCTCAATTATAATGATCTCACCCTATCGCACCGACACGGTACGCCCAGCCTGCCATCCAGCGCCGCGTATCGACCTGCCCAGCCGGCCACCCGCCGGTCGCGGTATTCAGGTCAACTCGCCCACAGATGCACCCACCTGAGTACCCTATGACAATTGATTACCTCAAAAAAATCCTGACCGCGCGCGTCTACGACGTCGCCACTGAAACGCCGCTCGACCTGGCGCCCCTGCTGTCGCAGCGCTTCCATAACAAGATTTATTTCAAGCGCGAAGACATGCAGAGCGTGTTCAGCTTCAAGCTGCGCGGCGCCTACAACAAGATGGCGCACCTGTCCGAATCGCAACTGGCGCGCGGCGTCATCTGCGCCTCGGCCGGCAACCACGCGCAAGGCGTGGCCCTGTCCGCGGCCCGGCTCGGCTGCCGCGCACTGATCGTGATGCCCACCACCACGCCGCCATTGAAAATTGCCGCAGTGCGCGCCCATGGCGGCAACGCCGTGGAAATCGTGCTGCACGGCGACTCGTACACCGATGCCTACAACCACGCCATCACGCTCGAGAAAGAGCAGAAGCTGACGTTCGTGCACCCGTTCGACGATCCGGACGTGATTGCCGGCCAGGGCACCATCGGCATGGAAATCCTGCGCCAGCATGGCGGCCCGATCCACGCGATTTTTGTGGCCATCGGCGGCGGCGGCCTCATTTCCGGCATTGGCGCGTACGTCAAGGCCATCCGCCCGGACATCAAGATCATCGGCGTGCAGACAGTCGACTCCGACGCCATGGCGCGCAGTTTAAAGGCAGGCAAGCGCGTGACGCTGACCGACGTTGGCTTGTTTTCCGACGGCACGGCAGTGCGCCTGGTCGGTGAAGAGACGTTCCGGATCGCCCAGGAAGTGGTCGACGAGATCGTGATTGTCGACACCGACGCCATCTGCGCCGCCATCCAGGATGTCTTCCAGGATACGCGCTCGATCCTCGAGCCGGCCGGCGCGCTGGCCGTGGCGGGCGCCAAAGCGTACATCGAGCGCTCGGCCATGTCGAAAAATCCCGTCAAGGGCGAAACGCTGGTGGCAATTGCCTGCGGCGCCAACATGAATTTCGACCGCCTGCGCTTTGTTGCCGAGCGGGCCGAAGTGGGCGAATCGCGTGAAGCTGTTTTTGGCGTGACGATCCCCGAGCAGCGCGGCAGCTTCAAGCGCTTCTGCGCGCTGGTCGCCAACCGCAACGTGACGGAATTTAATTACCGCATCAGCGATGCCCGCAAGGCGCACGTATTTGTCGGCGTGCAGATCAGCAACCGCAACGAGTCCGGCCAGCTGGCGCGCACCTTTGAAGAGAACGATTTCCACACGCTCGACCTGACCCATGACGAACTGGCCAAGCTGCATATCCGCCACCTGGTGGGCGGCAGGAGCGCCCTGGCCGAGGGCGAATTGCTGTATCGTTTCGAATTCCCCGAGCGCCCCGGCGTGCTGATGCGCTTCCTGGGCAGCATGTCGCCCAACTGGAATATTTCGCTGTTTCACTATCGCAACCAGGGCGGCGATGTCGGCCGCATCCTGGTGGGCCTGCAGGTACCGCCCGCTGAAATGGACGCCTTCCGCACCTTCCTGACCACCCTCGGCTACCGCTGCTGGGACGAGAGCGCGAATCCTGTCTATCAACTTTTTCTTGGATAAACCACGCTAGCAATGACCAATACCGTCGACCTTTCGCCGCTGGGCAAATCTTCCGCCTACCAGACGCAGTACGCGCCCGAACTGCTGTTCCCGATTCCACGCCAGCAAAAGCGGGACGAGCTGCACCTGACCGGCACGATGCCGTTTTTTGGCGTCGACATCTGGAACGCCTACGAGCTGTCGTGGCTGAACACGCGCGGCAAGCCGCAAGTGGCGATTGCGTCGATCACGGCCCCCGCCGAGTCGCCGAATATCGTCGAATCGAAATCGTTCAAGCTGTACCTTAATTCCTTCAACCAGACGCGCCTGGAAAGTGCCGACGCGCTGCTGGCCCTGCTGCGCCAGGACCTGAGCGCTGCTTTTGGCGCGCCGGTGCACATTGTGCTGACCACCCAGGACGCGTTCCAGGGCGTCAGGATGGGCGAGCTGGACGGCTTGCTGCTGGACCGCCTGGACGTGGAAGTCGACCAGTACACGCCGACGCCGTCGTTGCTGACCGCGGCCCGGAACGAAGCGCCGGTGGAAGAAACACTGGTATCGCACCTGCTCAAATCGAACTGCCTGGTAACGGGCCAGCCGGACTGGGCCAGCGTGCAAATCCAGTACGTGGGTCCGCAGATCGACCAGGCCGGCCTGCTGAAATACCTGATCGGCTTTCGCGAACACAACGAGTTCCACGAGCAGTGTGTCGAACGCATCTTTGTCGATATCCTGCGCCAGTGCCAGCCCACCAAGCTGGCGGTGTACGCACGCTATACCCGCCGCGGCGGACTCGACATCAACCCGTGGCGCAGCAACTTCAGCTCGGCGCCACCGCGCAACCTGCGCACTGCCCGTCAATAATAGCGGCCACGCGCCAGGGCCCTGTGCTTTTGGCGCGACAGTCCCGGTGCACACTTTTACGCCGCCTCAAACCAGTCTGCCCAGGCTGGGTAATGCTGAAAACTTCAGCAAAACTGTGTGATTCATCGGTCAACAGTGCATGCAAGTGATGGTTGTGCGGCATACATTTGATTTCGCAACGAAAATTGCTCAGCATGTCCGGCAGCGCAGTGCCGGTTGACTTGTCCTGTCGGCGATTCTGGCGCCATGCCGAATATTTGGCGGCCCGTGTCCTTGGATGCTGCACAGAATTTGAATTACTTCCGCCAAAAACAGGCCTATAATTCGGGCTCGCAAGCGCCGTTGTGCGCTGCAACAATTTCAGTGTGTTATGACCAACTTAAGTAAAATTCTGTCCATCGAGAGTGTTCTCCTCGACCTGGAAGTGTCTAGCAAGAAGCGCGCTTTTGAGCAAGCCGGGCTGATTTTTGAAAACAACCATGGCATTGCCCGCTCGACTGTGTCCGACAACCTGTTCGCACGCGAACGCCTCGGTTCAACCGGCCTCGGGCATGGCGTGGCCGTGCCCCACGGCCGCGTCAAGGGCAGCAAGAGCCTGAAGGCGCCGCTGGCCGCCTTTGTGCGCCTGGTCGAGCCGATTCCCTTCGAATCACCCGATGGCCAGCCAGTGAGCCTGCTGTTTTTCCTGCTCATCCCCGACCACGTGACGCAGCAACACCTGGAAATCCTGTCGGAAATCGCCGAATTCTTTTCTGACGAAGCCATCCGCACGGCATTGCTGACCGACCCTGATCCGCAGACCGTGTACGAGCGGATCATCAATTGGCAACCGAGCCTGCAGGCCATGGGTTAAACTTTCCGTAACGGGCGTTCTTGCCCATTCGAAAGCGCTCCCTACATGCTGCAGACTCCGCTGACCATTCAACGCCTGTACGACGACAACCGCGAAACGCTGCAACTCGGCTGGTTCGCGGGGTTTCCAGGCGGGGAAAGGCTCATCTCCGGCGACGTGGCCTCGGCTGCCGACCAGGTCGGCCACCTGAACCTGATCCACCCGGGCCGCATCCAGGTGTTCGGCCACCAGGAACTCAATTATTACCAGCGCCTCAAATCGAGTTCGCGCAGCCACGTCATCGGCGAACTGATTGGCGGCGGCCCGCCGGCGCTGATCATCGCGCAAGGCCTGGAAACGCCGCCCGACATCCTCGCCATTTGCGATGAACAAAATATCCCGCTGTTTTCCACGCCCCTGCCGGCCGCGCAGGTGATCGACTTCCTGCGCGTGTACCTGTCCAAGAAACTGGCGCAACGCATCATCATGCATGGCGTGTTCATGGACGTGCTGGGCGTGGGCGTGCTGATTACCGGCGACTCGGGCCTGGGCAAAAGCGAGCTGGGACTGGAACTGATTTCGCGCAGCCACGGCCTGGTGGCTGACGACGCCGTGGAGTTTTCGCGCATTGCGCCCAACATGATCGAAGGCCGCTGTCCGCCGCTGCTGCAAAACCTGCTGGAAGTACGTGGCCTCGGCCTCCTCGACATCAAGGCGATCTTCGGCGAGACGGCCGTGCGCCGCAAGATGCGATTAAAGCTGATTGTGCACCTGGTGCGGCGCGGCGCGCTGGAAGAAGAAGTCGAGCGGCTGCCGTTTTTATTCCCGACCGAGGATGTGCTGGGACTGCCGATTCGCAAAGTCGTCATTCCCGTGGCAGCCGGCCGCAATATCGCGGTGCTGCTCGAAGCGGCAGTACGCAACACGATATTGCAACTGCGCGGAATCGATACGCTGCAAGAGTTCATGGAGCGGCAGAGACAAGCGATGACGGGGGATTAGCTCGTCCCCGCGCAGGCGGGGATCCATCGCACGTTTGCGTAGCGGGGAAATCGGACAAAACCGCTGAGCATGCCTGCTATGGGCCCCCGCCTTCGCGGGGAGTGCGGTATCATGCCCCCCATGCGCATCGTCCTCATTACCGGTATCTCCGGCTCCGGAAAATCCGTGGCCCTCAACGTGCTTGAAGACGCAGGTTACTACTGCGTCGACAACCTGCCCCCTGATTTATTGCCCGACCTGGTCAGGAAAATCGACAGTGAAGGCACAACGCAACTGGCTGTTGCAGTCGACGCCCGCAGTTCGGAATCGCTCGCGGAGCTGCCTGTCTGTATCAGGTCGCTGAAAACCGCAGGCCACGATTTGAACGTCATGTTCCTGACGGCGAATACCCATTCGCTGGTAGCGCGCTTTTCCGAAACGCGGCGCAGCCATCCGCTGTCGCATGCGCTGCGTCCTGGCGAAAACCCGGCGTCGCGCCGCACGCTGATCGAATGCATCATGGAAGAGCGCGAGCGCCTGTCCACCATCGAGCAGCTGGGCCACGTGATCGATACGTCCGACCTGTCGGCCAATAAACTGCGCGCCTGGATCAAGGAACTGGCCGAGATCGAACATGCGCCGCTGACGCTGTTTTTCGAATCGTTCGCCTTCAAACTGGGCGTGCCGCTGGACGCCGATTTCGTGTTCGACGTGCGCGCCCTGCCCAATCCGTATTACGACATCACGCTGCGCCCGCTCACTGGCAAGGATGCGCCGGTCATTGCTTTTCTCGACGCCCAGCCAAGCGCCAACGAGCTGCTGGCCGATATCCGCAACTTCATTGAAAAATGGCTGCCATCATTCAAGACCGATAACCGCAGCTATTTGACGGTGGCGCTGGGCTGCACTGGCGGGCAGCACCGCTCGGTGTACATGGCCGAGCGCCTGGCCGCGTATTTCGGGCCAAGCGAACGCGTGGTCTTGCGCCACCGCGAGCAGTCGTAACGGTTAGTGCAAATGGCGCAGCGGATGCGCATGCGCCGGCCACACCGGCGCGAAGAATGCTTCCACCATCTCGGCACTGACGTCGTTCAACGCGCCCGGTCGCCATACCGGGGCATTGTCCTTGTCGATGACCAGGGCGCGAATGCCTTCGATGACTTCGCCATGCTCGAAATTGCGCCGCACCAGGCTGCGCTCCATGCGCAGGGAATCGGCAACATCCATCCCCACCGCGCGCACCAGCATTTCGCGCGTGACGCACATCATCAGCGGCGAGCGCAGCTTCATGGCCGCCAATGCCGCCTGGGCGAAGTCACCGCCATCGCGCGTGAGTGAGTCCATCACCGCGCCCACTGACGCTGCGCTGAAGTGGGCGTCGATGGTGCCGCGCTGCGCCTGCAAGACGCTGGCGCCGGCCTCGCCGGCAAACGGTGCCGCGAAAGCGCGCACGGCGGCGGCCAGCCCGGCGCCTTCGGTGACATCGATCAGCGCATGCAGCGCCGGCAGCTGGGCCGACGGCACGAACACGTCGGCCAGTCCCACATACAATGCATCGGCAGCGTTGATCGTCAGCCCGGTCAAGCCAAGGTAGTGGCCCAGCTGGCCTGGCGCGCGCGACAGGAAATGGCTGCCACCGACATCCGGGAACAAGCCGATATTCACTTCCGGCATCGCCATTTTCGTGCGGTCGGTCACGATGCGCAGCCCCGTTTCCGGGCCGCCCTGCGCGATGCCCATGCCGCCGCCCATGACCACGCCATCCATCAGCGCAATGTACGGCTTTGGATAGAAATGGATAAGGTGGTTCAGGGCATATTCTTCCGTAAAAAAATCTTCCAGCAACGCACTGCCACCCGTGGGGGTGGCGCGGGCGGCGTCATAAAAAAAGCGGATGTCGCCACCGGCGCACAGAGCTTTTTCGCTACTGCTGGTCAACACCACGGCGTGGACGCGGGCGTCGTCGCGCCAGGCCAGCAAGATGTCCGCGAGTGCACGCACCATGTCCAGCGACAGCGAATTGAGGGCGCGCGGGCGGTCGAGGGTGATGATGCCGGTGCCCTGCGTGACGCGGGTCTTGACGAATTCGCTCATGGTTGTCCGAAAAATGTAGAGGGAAAGACATGATTTTAACGCGAATTTCACAGTCTTGAGGGGGCCTCGAAAGCCAGTGCGAGCGGCAGCAATGGTGGTTGAGAAGCGCAGCTGTACAGGCGTACAGCGAGCATCGCAAACCGCCAGTGCAACGCGCAGCGGGTTTTTCGAGGTCCCCATGCAAAAAGGGCGCCGGAGAGGCGCCCTCGCTTGACAGCTTGCGATGTTACACCGGAGCGGCAACGCCCCCTTCAGTCAGGTGTTTGATGGCCTGATGGTCATGCTCCTGCACTTTTTCCTTGTACTTCATGACCTGGCGGTCGAGCCGGTCGATCAACGCGTCGACGGCGGCGTACATGTCATGGGAGACGCTCTCGACGTGCAGCAGTTTGCCGGACATGCGCAGGTTGATTTCGGCTTTTTGCCGCTTGTCTTTTTCCGTCAGGTTGTCGACGGTAAGGATCACGGCGATATCGATCACTTGATCGAAATGGCGGCGGACACGTTCCAGCTTGGACTGCACGTATTCGCGAATGGCAGGGGTGACTTCGAGGTGATGACCACTGATGGTGAGATTCATACACAAACTCCTTTGAAGAATTGCCACGCACGCCGAGCGCTTTTTGCGTCGGACGTACGCCTTACAAGGACTTGCGCAGGGTGACAGGAGGGATCTTTAATGCTTCACGGTATTTCGCGACCGTGCGGCGCGCGATGACCATCCCCTGTTCCCCCAGCATGTCCGCGATCTTGCTATCAGATAATGGATTTTTGGGGTCTTCTGCTCCTGTAAGTTGCACGATCAGTGCCCGGATCGCCGTTGAGGATGCTTCTCCTCCCGCATCGGTGGCGACGTGGCTACCGAAAAAGTACTTCAGCTCAAACATGCCGTGCGGGGTCAGCATGAATTTCTGGGTTGTCACACGCGAGATAGTGCTCTCGTGCAGGCCCAGTGTATCAGCAATCTCCCGCAGGACAAGTGGCCGCATGGCAACTGCGCCATGTGAAAAGAAATTCTTCTGGCGCTCGACAATGGCTTCCGACACGCGCAGGATCGTGTCGAAACGCTGGCGCATGTTCTTGATCAGCCACTTCGCTTCCTGCAGCTGCACGCCCATCTGGGCTTCGGTCTTGCCCTGTTTGAGCAAGGCCGCGTAGGCGCTGTTGACGCGCAGGCGCGGCATGACGTCCTGGTTCAGCATGCAGACCCAGGCGCCCTTGACGCGCTTGACCACCACGTCCGGCACGACGAAGTCCGACACGTTCGAGGCAAACACATTGCCGGGGTGCGGATTGCACGCGCGGATGACGACCTGCGCTTCGCGCAAATCCTCGTCGTCGCAGTCGAGCGCCTTTTTCAGTTTGGTCGACTCGCGCTGGGCGAACCAGGTCAGGTGCTTTTCAACGATGGCCAGCGCCATCCTGCGCGTGACCAGCGGGATGCCGGGCATGCGCCGGATCTGCAGCGCCAGGCATTCGGCCGCGTCGCGCGCGCCCACGCCAACCGGATCAAAACTCTGTACCAGCGCGAGCGCCGTTTTCAGCTCGTCGGCGTCGATTTCCAGTTCGTCCGGCAGGCGCGCGTGGATGTCGTCCAGCGATTCTTCGAGGTAGCCATTGTCGTCCAGAGCGTCAACGAGGATTTCCACCAGCGCGCGGTCGCGCTGCGACAGCACGGCCAGGCGCGCCTGCTCCATCAGGTGCTCGCGCAGCGTGGTGCCGGATGCTTCGATCTGCGGGCGCGATTCTTCATCGTCGCTGCCCTTGGCGCGGCTGCTGTCGCTCCAGTCAGTGTCGCCATCGTGGCTGACCTGGGCTTCTTCACCCCCGCCACCGCCCTCTTCGCCGCCTTCAGCGGCGCTTTCTGCGGGCGCCGGTGCATCCTGGCTGCCTGGCGCCGGCGGCGCTTCGCTTTGCTGGCCCGGCGCATTGATGGCGCCGTCGCCCAGCAGCCGCACGGACCGGTCGAGCGGGTCGTCGAGGCGTTCCAGCAGGGGATTGTCGGACAGGGCCTGTTCCAGCTCCTGGTGCAGCTCCAGCGTCGACAGTTGCAGCAGGCGAATCGACTGCTGCAGTTGCGGCGTGAGCGCCAGGTGCTGCGAAGTCCGAAGCTGGAGTGACTGTTTCATCCCTTACATCCGGAAGTGTTCGCCGAGGTACACGCGCCGCACCGATTCGTCCGCGATGATGTCGTCGGGACGCCCGGAAGCCAGCACGGCGCCCTGGTTGATGATGTAGGCGCGGTCGCAGATGCCCAGCGTTTCACGCACATTGTGGTCGGTGATCAGCACGCCGATACCGCGCTCTTTCAGGAAGCGCACGATGCGCTGGATCTCGATCACGGCAATCGGGTCGACGCCGGCAAACGGTTCGTCGAGCAGCACGAAGCGCGGGTTGGTGGCCAGCGCGCGCGCAATCTCCACGCGCCGGCGCTCGCCGCCGGACAGCGACATGGCCTGGTTTTCGCGCAGCTTTTCAATCTGCAGGTCGGCCAGCAGGGTATTGAGGCGCTCGTTGATCTGCGCCTTGGTGAGCGATTTTCCGTCGATGTGCTGCAGCTCCAGCACGGCGCGGATATTATCCTCGACCGTGAGTTTGCGGAACACCGACGCTTCCTGCGGCAGGTACGACAGGCCCATGACGGCGCGCCGGTGGATCGGCAGGCTGGAGATGTCGACGCCGTCGACTTCGATGGCGCCGGCGTCCGACGGCACCAGGCCGACGATCATGTAGAACGACGTGGTCTTGCCGGCGCCGTTGGGGCCCAGCAGGCCGACCACTTCACCGCATTTGACTTCCAGCGACACATCGCGCACGACCAGGCGCTTGCCATAACTTTTTTGCAGCCCCCGCACGACCAGGGTGCTGCCAGGCTTGATTGCTTCCATCAGTTCTTGCCCGCTGGCGCAGGGGCCGGTGCAGCCGCCGCCGCTGCAGCAGCCGTCTTGCGCGGCGCCAGGATCAAGGTGCCGCGGCCCTTGCCGGTCTTGCTCTCGCCGCTGGCGTCGTTGCGCACCAGCGCCACTTCCTTGCGGCTGTCGTAGGAGATGAATTCGCCATCGACTTCGTTGGACAGGCGCGTGCCTTCCAGGTTCTTGACCGAGGCATTGTTGAACAGCTTGACCAGTTCGGTGCGCTCGTCGTATTCGATGCGCTGGGCTGCGCCTTCGACCCACAGGTCGGTGCCGCCGTCGCGCTTCTGGCGGAAGGTGGCCATCTTGCCCGGCACGGTCGTCAGGGTGACGCTCATGTAGCCGTCAGCCGATTCGACCAGGCGCGCTTTTTCCGATTTCATGATCAGGGTGCCGCGCGTGAGGACCACGTTGCCGGTCAGGATGCGCGTTTGCGTCACTTCATCGACGTCGAGCGAATCGAAGTTGACGACGGCCTGCTTGAGCGAGTCGGCCTTTTCGGCGCTGGCCTGGAACGCCAGCAAGGACAGCACGGCGGCGGCAAAGATTTTTTTCATTGGAACGGATCCTGTGTAAAGGGGCATGTCTCGGTCGTCTGGTCGTTGGATTATTGGCGCGGACGCGGCGGATAGACAAGCTGGCCGCGGCTGGCCACGTGCAGCGTCTGGGTCGCGTTATTGGCCTGCATGCCAACGCCCTTGAGCGTGGCGGTACCGAGCTTGATCTCGACCGGCGCGCTGGTCTTGATGATGTCTTCGTCGGGCAGCGCCGTCAGCGCTTCGCTCTTGACATCGAGCGCCTGCGTTTTGGGACCGGCCGGCCGGCTGGCGTGCACATTGCCCGCCATGTCGACCTGGTTCTGCACATGCAGCACCTGTGCGGTTTTCGCCGTCACCGTCATTTGCGGGCGGTCGGGCGTCATGCTGCGCACGACCGGCTGTTCGATGTCCGAGACGTCGACATCGGGCCGGTGCGCCAGGCGCGCGCCCGAGATCACGAAGCGCGGCTGGCCATTGGGGCCCATGCGCACGAAGCTGAAGTTCTCGACGATGTAATCGGGCTCGCTCGACTTGGCGGAGGCAATCTGGTCGTCCTGGCGCTGCATCACCTGCACCAGCCAGAAGCTGCCCAGCGCGAGAAAAGTCCCGCCCAGCAGCATGCTGATGACGGGCCAGCGGTGCGCAGTGCGCTTGTTGTGGGTATTGACCATGGCTAGCTATGCAAACGCATTCAGGCGAAGTAAGGCGCAAGCGCCGCGTCGTAGGTGCCCTGCGCGCGCATGACCATGTCGCACACCTCGCGCACGGCCCCGCGTCCGCCAGGCGCACGCGTCACGTAATGGACGCGGTGCTGCACTTCGGGATGCCCGCTCGGCACCGCGACGGCAAAGCCCACTTTGGCCAGCAGCGGCAGGTCGATGACGTCGTCGCCGATGTAGCCGCACTCCTCGGCCGTGACGCCGGTTTCAAGCAGCAGCTGCGCAAACGCCACGCGCTTGTCGTGGATGCCCTGGTAGACGTGGTGGATGCCCAGGTCGGCCGCGCGCCGCACCACGATCGGCGACTTGCGCGCGCTGATGATGGCGGTGACGACGCCGGTTTTGGCCAGCAGCTGGATGCCCAGGCCGTCGAGGACAAAAAACGTCTTGGTGGCTTCGCCGTCGGCGCTGTAGGTCAGGCTGCCGTCAGTGAGGACGCCGTCGACGTCGAAAATCATGACCTTCACGCGTTTCGCGCGTTCCATGTGGACTAAAGGCGGGGTGGTGAACTGTTCCATCAGATGACCTTTGCGCGCGTCAGGTCGTGGATATGCAGGGCGCCCACCAGCACGCCCTCGCCATCGACCACCAGCATCTGGTTGATGCGGAATTCTTCCATGATCGCCACGGCGTCCACCGCCAGCTGCTCGGCCTGCACCGTGCGCGGGTTGGCGTGCATGACGTCGCGGATCAGGATGGTGCGGAAGTCCTGCGCGCGTTCGATCAGGCGGCGCAGGTCGCCGTCGGTGAACACGCCGACGGGATGGCTGGCTGCATCCACAACCGCCGTCATGCCCATGCCCTTCTGGCTGATCTCCAGCAGCGCATTGACCAGCGGCGTTTCCGGCGTCACGCTCGGCACCGCGGCGCCGCTGCGCATCACGTCGCGCACGTGGGTCAGCAGGCGCCGGCCCAGCGCGCCGCCCGGATGCGAGCGGGCGAAATCGTCTTCCTTGAAGCCGCGCGCGTCCAGCAGCGCCACGGCCAGCGCGTCGCCCAGCGCCAGCGTCACGGTGGTGCTGGCAGTGGGCGCCAGGTTCATCGGGCAGGCTTCCTTGGCAACGTGGATGTTCAGGTGGACGTCGGCCAGCCTGGCCAGGCTCGACTGGGGGTTGCCGGTCATGGAAATGAGCGGCGCACCCATGCGCTTGACCATCGGCAGGATTTCCATCAGTTCGGCCGATTCGCCCGAATACGAAATGGCGATCACCACATCCTGCGGCGTGACCATGCCCAGGTCGCCGTGCGCGGCTTCCGCGGGGTGCACGAACATGGCCGGGGTGCCGGTCGACGCGAGGGTCGCCGCGATCTTGCGTGCGATGTGGCCGGACTTGCCGATGCCCGAGACCACCACGCGGCCGGTGCAGGCATACAGCAGGCCGACGGCACGCGCGACGCTGTCGTCGGCGTCGAGGCGCGCATCCAGCGCGCGGATTGCATCGCCTTCGATTGCCAGCGTTTCGCGCGCCAGCATCAGCGCACGGCGGCCCTGCTCCGCGTCGAAACTTTTCAGCATTATTTTTCCATCGGTTACACTCATCGTGCCAGTATAAACGAATTGCGAAAGCAAAAAACCTGCCAGTAGCGATATGGCGTATTGACTGTGCATTTTTACAATTTTTCACACAATGGGGCCTCTAAAAACCAGTGCGACGCGCAGCGGGTTTTTCGAGGTTCCATAAAAGGCATATGGCTTCCGGACTCGAACTCACCCTTTTGCTGCTGGGCAGCGCCGTGCTTGGCGTGGTGGCGTTCCGGATGCTGCACTTGCCGCCGATGCTCGGCTACCTCGCCGTCGGCGTCCTGATCGGCCCCCACGCGCTGGGCCTGGCCCAGGAAGACCACACCACCAGCACGCTGGCCGAATTCGGCGTCGTCTTCCTGATGTTTTCGATCGGCCTGGAGTTTTCGCTCGCGCAGCTGCGCGCCATGCGCCGCATCGTGTTCGGCCTCGGGATGGCGCAGGTGGTGCTCACCATTGCCGCCACCATGCTGTTCGGCTGGGCCATCAACCGGTTTTCACCGTATGCCCTGAGCTGGCAGGCAGCGTTCGCGCTGGGCGGCGCGCTGGCCATGTCCTCGACCGCCATCGTGTCGAAAATGCTCACCGAGCGGCTCGAACTGGAAAGCCAGCATGGCCGGCGCAGCATCGGCATATTGCTGTTCCAGGACCTGGCCGTGGTCCCGTTGATCATCATGATTCCGGCGCTGGCGCAAAGCCCGGAAAAGCTGGCCGCCACGCTGGGCTGGGCCGCCGTGAAAGCCACGCTGGTGCTGGTGGTGCTGCTGTTCTTCGGCCAGAAGCTGATGCGCAAGTGGTTCACCGTCGTGGTCAAGCGCCGCTCGCAGGAACTGTTCATGCTCAACCTCCTGCTGGTGACGCTGGGCGCGGCCTGGATCACCGAGCAGGCCGGCCTGTCGCTGGCGCTGGGCGCGTTCGTGGCCGGCATGCTCATTTCCGAGACCCAGTACAAGCACCAGGTGGAAGAAGACATCAAGCCGTTCCGCGATGTGCTGCTCGGGCTGTTCTTCATCACGGTCGGCATGCTGCTCAACGTCGAACTGGTGCTCCAGCACTGGGCGCTGGCGCTGCTGCTGCTGACCGTGCCGGTGCTGCTCAAGTTTGCCCTGATCGCCGGGCTGGCCAAGGCCTTCGGCTCGTCGACCGGCGTATCGATCCGCACCGGCATCGCGCTGGCGCAGGCCGGGGAATTCGGCTTCGTGCTGCTGAACCTCGCGTCGAACGCAAAGCTGATCGACCCTTTCATCATCCAGCTGGTGCTCGCGTCGATGGTGCTGTCGATGCTGGCCGCGCCGATCCTGATCGCCAACTCGGACCGCATCGTCATGAAAATCGCCGCCAACGAATGGATGATGCAGTCGCTGCAGCTGACGCAGATCGCCAGCCGCACGATGGCCGCGCAAAAGCACGTGATCATCGCCGGCTTCGGGCGCAGCGGGCAAAGCCTGGCGACCTTGCTGGCCGAAGAAAAGCTGGTGTACTACGCGCTCGACCTGGACCCGGAACGCGTGCAGGAAGCGCAGGCGGCCGGCGCCAACGTCTCGTATGGCGACGCGGCCCGGCGCGAAAGCCTGATTGCGGCCGGCGTGCACCGCGCCAGCGCGCTGGTGGTCACGTTTGCCGATACGCATGCGGCGCTGAAGGTGCTGCACCTGGTGCACGAACTGGCGCCCAGCCTGCCCGTGATCGTGCGCAGTTACGACGACACCGACCTCGAAACGCTGAAACAGGCCGGCGCCACCGAAGTGGTGCCGGAAGCGCTCGAAGGCAGTTTGATGCTCGCTTCCCACGCGCTGGTGATGATGGGCGTGCCGCTGCGGCGCGTCGTGCACCGCGTGCAAAGCGCGCGCGACGAGCGCTACGCCTCCTTGCGCGGCTACTTCCATGGCGCTGGCGACGCCAGCGACGAACCAGACCATTTGCTGCGCCTGCACTCGGTGACGCTGGGCGACGGAGCGGCGTCGATCGGCAAGCGCCTGGCCGACCTGGCACTGGCCGATGTGGGTGCGGAAGTGACGACGCTGCGGCGCGGGCGCGTGCGGGTGGAGGTCACGCAGGCGATGGTGTTCGAGGCGGGCGACGTGGTGGTGGTGCGCGGGGCGGCGGATGCGGTGACGCGGGCGGAGGGGCGTTTGCTGCAGTGAGTTTTATAACTGCGGCGGCGTGCCATGGATCCCCGCCTGCGCGGGGAATGCGCTCGTCACCACCTGGTTGCGCCCACCCTCTTTCGCCCGGTACAGCGCCGCATCGGCCTGCGCCACCAGGTGCTGCGCCACGCCCTCGATGGCGTGATCGCGCTCGAAGTCTTCCAGCGTCGCCACGCCGATCGACACCGAGACGGAGATACCTTTCCCGCACGTCAGGCCGAACGGCGTATTGGCCACGCTGGCGCGGATGCGCTGCGCCACCATGCTGGCGTTGTCCAGGTCCGCGTCGATCAGCAGCACCACGAACTCTTCACCGCCAAAGCGCGCCAGTGCATCCGACAGCCGCAGCTCGGCCTTGATGCGCCTGGCCACGTCGCGCAGGACTTCGTCGCCGGCCTGGTGGCCGAGGGTGTCGTTGACGGTTTTAAAATGGTCGATGTCGATGTACATGCAGGAGATGCGGTAGCCCTGGCGTCGGGCGCGGGCGATCTCTTCGATCAGGCGGCGGTCGATGTAGCGGCGGTTGTAGACGCCGGTCAGCGAATCGGTCAGGCCGATATATTTCAGCATCTCGTTGCTGATCACGTTTTCCAGGCAGATCGCGATGATCGACGCCATGTGCTCGATGAAGTCCGTACCCAGCGCAGGCGTGAACCGCTCTGGGTCGCAACTGGCGAGGTTCAGGCTGCCGATGATGCGCTTGTTGCGCACCAGCGGCACCAGCGCCACGCTGGCCAGGCCCGTCAGCGCCTGCGGGAACATGGCGCCGTGTTCACGCGGGCTGTAGCGCCCCAGCCGGGGCAGCATGCCGGCCAGGCCCAGCGCGCTGGCGGCGTCGCGAAAGTGCAGGTTGGGCAGGGTGTCGAAATCAACGCCGAGCCGCTCCATGACAGTGACGATATCGGCGTCCGGATCGAGCAGCGTCAGCGTCACCGCATCGAGGCTGGCGATGACGGGCAGCTGGCCGAGGATGATGCCCACCAGTTCCGGAAAGGTGCTGGCGCCGACGATTTCCAGGTCAAACGCCTGGTGCCGGCACATGATGGCGTGATTGCGTTCGGCCTGCTCGAGCAGGTAAGCCATGCGCGCGCGCAGGTCGTCGTTTTCCAGCGCTAACTGACTGTCCATCACGTCCTGGGCGGGCATCGAATTTCCTTTAAAGCATTGATCCCCGCACATTACGCGATCTTTATACGAATGGAAACGAAAATTGATGCTGCGCGGATGAGGCGTGGCATGTTTCACCACACCTGCCCGCTTGTCAGAACGCCAGTTCGGCCTCGACTTCCTGCCCCACGTGCAGTTCGGCGCCGGCGCCGGCAGTGACGATGCAATTCATCCCGAAACAGATTGCGCCATCCATGCGCGCGTTGGCGCGGTACTGGCCCAGGATATCGAGCAGGTCCGGGCCCGGTATGCCGGTGGCCTGGTCGATCGATGGCACCGGGCAGCGCGAACAGGGCTTCACGGGCGCGACCACTGCAGCACCGATGTTGAAGGCCGCCGTGTAGTCTTCTTCGAACGCGTCGATGCCGTCGATGACCAGGTTGGCCCGGAACCGGTTCATTGGCACGGTGTCGCGCCCGGCTGCCGCCAGGCGTTCGTTCAGGTCGTCCAGCGAAGCCGCGCCGACAGCGAGCAGCGGATAGCCGTCGGCAAAGCGCGTTTCGGCCGCCACGCCGCCGGTCCACTTGGTGCTGGTACTGCGTACGACGTTTTCGCGAAAGCGCACCAGCCGGCACGGCGTGCCGATCACCTGCGTGAACCAGGCCGCGGCGACGTCTCCGCAGTCGGTGGCGATCACATGGTCGTCCCAGACAGCCACCATGCGCACTTCATCCTCGGGCAGGTGGCGCCGCTCCAGGGGCAACGCGGCCATGTCGGGGAAGGTCACGCTGACCAGGCCGTCGCGCACTTGCGGGACAATGCGCGCCATGCGCGAAAACTCGCGCTGCGTTAAAAACTGGCCGGCCGGATCGACGACCATCCATTCGCGGTCGCCCACGCCATGGTGGACCAGGCCTGCAGGCGTCAGGGTGGCGGCGTCCACGGCCAGGCCGGCGCAGGATTTGATGGGATAAATGACGAGTTGCGAAATGGTCGGCATGCGCGAAAACCGGAAAGTGGCGAAAACCGCAGTATGGCACCGGAACGGCAAGCGAATGTGTATCCGATGTATCCAAAGGTTTCAGTGCCGTACGGCAATTAATTATGAAGGTACTATCGCCGCCATTCCATACCACTGTCTTTTACCCGGAGCCGTCCATGCCGCGCCACCACTTCTATTTGCCATGCTGTTATTCCAACCTGCTGGGCCGCGTGACGCTGGCCGCCCTGCTGTTCGCCGGCGCCGGCGGCGTCACCTGGGACGTGTTCCATACTCCACCGTCGGAGTTGCGTGGCTTCAACGACCAGCTCATTGCCGCCAACGACGTGCTCCTGAACCGCGCGCTGCATGACGGCTCAGGCGCAGAGATGGCGCACCTGCCGGCGCCGCCTGGCAATACCGCCTTGATATTGGCACAGCAATGAAGACGGCCATGTTCCCGCGCCACCGCGCGCAATTTGCCGCCCTGCTGCTCGCCACCGGCATCGACACTGCCCTGGCGGCGCCCGTCAGGCAGCACGGCGAACATGCCGCAGCCGCAGCCCAGCCGCCCGACCCGGCGTCGGAAGAACGCTGGCTGGTGTACGTCAATGAAATGCTGAGCCACCGCCGCTGAGGCAAGGCACCCGCACCGCAAAGCACGCGCCCGTAAAAAAACCCCGGGGTCACAGACTGCGGGGTTTTTTTGCTCTTGCAAACTTTAGACGTTGAACAGGAAGTTCAGCACGTCGCCATCCTTGACCACATATTCTTTGCCCTCGGCGCGCATCTTGCCCGCTTCCTTGGCGCCGGCTTCACCCTTGTAGGTGATGAAATCGTCGTAGGCGATGGTCTGGGCGCGGATGAAGCCGCGTTCGAAGTCGGTGTGGATCACGCCGGCTGCCTGCGGGGCGGTGTCGCCGACGTGGATGGTCCAGGCGCGCACTTCCTTGACGCCAGCCGTGAAGTACGTCTGCAGGCCGAGCAGGTTGTAGGCCGCGCGGATCAAACGGTCCAGGCCCGGCTCTTCCATGCCCATGTCGCCCAGGAAGGCGGCCTTGTCTTCTTCGTCGAGGTCGGCGATTTCCGACTCGATCGACGCGCAGATGGCAACGATCGGAGCGTTCTGCGACTTGGCGTAGGTGGTCAACTGGTCCAGCAGCGGGTTGTTGGTAAAGCCGGTGTCGGACACGTTGGCCACGAACATGGCCGGCTTGGCGGTGATCAGCTGCAAGGTCTTGATCATGGCCATTTCGTCGGCATCCAGGCCCAGCGTGCGCACCGGTTTGCCCTGGTCCAGGTGTGGCATCAGGCGCTCGCAGATGGCAACCAGCTTGGCGGCATCCTTGTCGCCGGAACGGGCTTTCTTGTTTTCGCGGTGAATCGCTTTTTCAACAGCGCCCATGTCGGCCAGCGCCAGCTCGGTCTGGATGACTTCGATGTCGTCCAGCGGGCTGACCTTGCCGGCCACGTGGATGACGTTGTCGTCTTCGAAGCAGCGCACGACGTTGACGATGGCGTCGGTGTCGCGGATGTGCGACAGGAACTGGTTGCCCAGGCCCTCGCCCTTCGACGCGCCAGCCACCAGGCCGGCGATGTCGACGAATTCGACAATGGCGTTGACCTTGCGTTCCGGCTTGACAATGGCGGACAACGCCTCCATGCGCGGATCCGGCACTTCGACCACGCCGACGTTCGGCTCGATCGTGCAGAACGGATAATTTTCGGCCGGGATGCCGGCCTTGGTCAGGGCGTTGAATAAGGTGGACTTGCCGACGTTAGGCAGGCCGACGATGCCGCATTGCAGACTCATGGGGATACTTTCATTCGATGTGGACGTGGAGCACACACACGGCTGCCCCGAAACCCCATATTGTAACCCCGTTCGGTCCCGGGACTGCACATCGGCCTGCCATGCAGGAGCACTAGTTGCCGGTTAGGACACGACAACAAGTTACCCAAACATCGCGCCACGGGGCAGAGGCAGTTCAATCGTGCGACACATCCATCACATTGAACCGCTATAATGAGTTTACTATGGTTCACTCACGGGTCGCTATGAACAACCAATCCAATCTTTCCATGCTGTCAGATAACACCGAAGCGCCGCCAAAGCGCGTGGTGACATATCGCAGCGGTGTCGCTGCACGCCTGGCCGGTCTTTCGGTTGAAACGCTGCGGGTCTGGGAGCGCCGCTACAACCTGTCGGACACTACCCGCTCGGCCCACGGCCAGCGTTTATATACACACGAGCAGGTGCGCCACCTGGGCCTGCTCAAGCAACTGGTCGACCAGGGTCATGCCATCGGCGTGCTGGCCGGCCTGAGCGTCGAGCAACTCAACGATCTGCTGGAACCGAGCGCGCCACAGAATGGTGGCGCCGAGATGTCGGCCACGGTGGCATTGGTGGGCGAACACCTGATCCAGCGCATCGCCGCGTCCGGCACGAGCGCGCTGCACATTGCCGGCAGCAGCCGCCGCCTTGAAGACGCACTCGACAAACTGGCCGGCGTGCGCGCCGACCTGCTGCTGGTCGAACTGGCCGAGCTCGACAGCAACGCAGTTGCCATGATCGCTGCCGTGCGCCAGGCGATCGCGCCCAGCGCCGTGGTGGTGCTGTACCGCTTTTGCGCCAGCGCCACCATCCGCGAACTGCGCGACGCCGGCTGCCTGGTTTCGCGCGTGCCGCCGGAACTGGGCGAACTGGTCATGCTGTGCCGCGCCGCGCTGGGCGGCCAGCGCCTGAAAGTCCGCCCGGCCGATGTGTCCCCGCCGCCACCACGCCTGAGCGAACAAGACCTGGCCCGCATCACGGCCGCAGCCGCCAAGCTGATCAGCTGCGAGTGCCCGCGCCATATTTCCGACATCCTCATGACGCTCGGCAGCTTCGAGCGCTACAGCGCGCAGTGCGCGTCACGCAACCCAAAAGACGCGCAATTGCACCGCGATCTGGAAATTGCCGCGGGTCGCGCACGGGTCATTATGGAGACGGCGATGGAAAAGCTGGCCATGGCGGAGGGACTACCGCTGCCGGGCAACTGAGCCGGCCGTCAGGCGCGCCGGTGATTTCCCGGCCGTATCGGACCGGCTGCCGGCAGCGCGTGACCTACACTGAACCCTCCTGCAAATGGGAGGCGTCATGGATACCAGGATCGTGGCGGCCATCAAGGCCCCTGAAGCAAAGTGGGCGTGCCTGCTCGGCATTGCCCTTGGCGGATTCTTCGATGGCATCCTGCTGCACCAGGTGCTGCAATGGCACCATTTCCTCAGCCTGGTGCCAGGCATGGAAGACCTGCGTCTGCAAATCCTCTGGGACGGCTATTTTCATGTGCTGATGTATGTGCTGGCCGTCATCGCCCTGTGGGGATTGTGGCGCGCCCGGCGCCGCGCCGGGGGGCAGTGGAGCAGCGCGCTGGCCGGCGCGGCGCTGCTGGGATTCGGCATCTGGAACTGGATCGACGTCGTGGGCGCCCACTGGATCCTGGGCATCCACCGCGTGCGCATCGATACCCCCAACCCGCTGGCGTGGGACCTGGCCTGGCTGTTCGTCTTCGGCGTTCTGCCAGTCCTGGCTGCCTGGTGGGTGATACGGACCGGTGCGGCGCGGCTGCGCAACTCGGCCGCGGCAATGGTGCTGGTCGCGGCCGGCACTGCCGGCGCCGGCGCCTGGGCGCTGCAGCCGGCGCCGCAGGGCGCATTGACCACGGTGGTGTTCGGCCAGGATGCAGGGCCGCGCGCCGTATTTGCCGCACTTGACGCGACTGGCGCGCGCCTGGTGTGGACCGACCGCACCATGGGCGTGGTGGTCGTGGCAATAGCGCCGGAGCAGCGGCGCCGGCTGTACCGGCATGGTGCGCTGCTGGTGGGTGGCACGGCAGGCGCGGTCGGATGCATCAACTGGACCGCGCCGCCGGCGACCTGACGCAATGAATTGTCCAGAATAGCGTCGGCTGGTTACTCGTACCGCAGCGCGTCGATCGGATGCAGGTTCGCCGCCTTGGCTGCCGGCATGATGCCGAACACGATGCCCACCACGCTGGAAAACCCGATTGCCATCAGGATTGCCCACCACGGCACCACCGCATCGGGGAAGTTCGGGATTATTTTTGCCGCACCGAAGCCGAGCAGGTAACCCAGCCCCAGCCCGACCAGGCCGCCCAGCACCGACAAGGTCGTCGCTTCGATCAGGAACTGCAGCAGGATATGATGGCGCTGGGCGCCCAGCGCCTTGCAGATGCCGATTTCGCGCGTGCGCTCGGTGACCGAGACCAGCATGATGTTCATGATGCCGATGCCGCCCACCAGCAGCGACACACTGACAATGCCGCCCAGCACGGCCGTCATCATGCCGATGATGTTGTCGAACGTTTCGCCCAGCTGGGCCGCGGTCTGCACTTTGAAGTCGTTGCGCTGGCCGGGTTTCAGTTTGTGGGCCGTGCGCAGCATGCCGGTCAGGCGCCCCTGCACCGCTTCGAGCTGTTCAATGTCGTCGACGGTGAACGTGATGTTGATGTCGAGTTTGGCATTGCTGCCGGCCAGGGCGCTGCCGACCGAGAACGGGATCAGGGCATAGTTATCCTTGCTCATGCCGAAGGTTTCGCCCTGCGCTTCGTTCATGCCGATGACCTTGAACCACTCGCCGCCAATTTCAATGAATTTGCCGACCGGGTTTTCCGGCAGCTGCAGCTGGTCGCGCAGCTTTGGGCCAATCACGGCGACGCGGCGGCGCGAGCGGTCGTCTTCAGGACGGATGAAGCGCCCGTACTGCGGAAACGACTGGCTGGCATCCTGGTAGGCGGCGGTCACCGCCGTGACCCGCGAAAACGTCGACTGACCGGCCTGGCGCACGGTGGTGCCGAAGTCGCCGAACGGCCCGAATGCCGGCGACACATTGCTGATGTCGTCAATGTGCGTGACGATCCGGTCGTAGTCGAGCATCGTCAGCGCATTGCGTTTTCCCTGCAGCTGCTCGTCGAACGGCGTATCGGCAAACACCGTCAGGCTGTTGGCGCCCAGGCCCTTGAATTCGCTGCTGATCGACGCCGACAAACCCTGGATCAGCGACACCACGGCAATCACCGACGCCACGCCGATGATGATGCCCAGCGACGTCAAAAAGCTGCGCAGGCTGTGGGCGCGAATGCTTTGCAGCGCCGAACGAAAACTCTCGATGATGCTAAACATGGATTGCCGCGCATGCGTGAAACGCGTCGCGCCCGGTGTTGACGACGTCGGAGAGCACCCTGCCGTCGGCCAGGCGCACGGCGCGCCGGCAATGCGCTGCAATGTCCGGCTCATGGGTCACGATGATGACGGTCTGGCCTTCGGCATGCAGCGTGTCGAACAGGGCCATGATGTCGGCCGCCGTGGTCGAGTCGAGGTTGCCGGTCGGCTCGTCGGCCAGCAGGATGGATGGCCCGCTGCACAAGGCGCGGGCAATGGCCACGCGCTGGCGCTGGCCACCGGACAATTGATTGGGCAAATGGTCCATGCGCTGCTCCAGTCCCACGCGCGCCATGGCTTCCTTCGCCCGCCGCGCACGCTCGGCCGGTCGGATACCGCGGTAAATCAGCGGTTGCATGACGTTTTGCAGCGCGGTGGCGCGGGTCAGCAAATTGAAACTCTGGAAAATGAAGCCAATCTCCACGTTGCGCGTATTGGCCAGGTCGGCCTCGCTCATGCCGGCCACGTCAACGCCGTTCAGGAAATATTTGCCATGCGTGGGGCTGTCCAGGCAGCCCAGGATATGCATCATGGTCGACTTGCCGGAGCCGGAAGAACCAATGAACGCGACGTAATCGTTGCGGGCAATTTCCAGGTCGATACCATTCAGGGCCGCAATGGTTTCGCCGCCCATCTGGTAGTGTTTGGCGACGCCTTCCAGGCGGATCAGGGCCGCGCTGCCGCTCATGTCGCGCCGGCGCCTGGCGCTGTGCCAGTGATGCGGTCACCTGGTTTCAGGTGCCGCAGGATTTTGTAGGGCCCGGTGACGACAGCTTCGCCCGCTTTGACGCCCGTGAGGATTTGCTGCTGGCTGTCATCCGACACGCCCACGGTGACCACGCGCTTTTCCGCCTTGCCGCCGTTGTTGACGAACACCCAGGATTCGGATTTCACCGGCGCGTTGCCGCGCGATCCTTTTTTCTTGGCGACATCGATGTTTTCGTCGTTGTTCGACAGCACCGCCTGCAGGGGCAGCGCCAGCGACTTGCCGGAACTGGCGGTAAAAATCTCGGCGCGGCACGTCATGCCCGGACGCAGGCTCAGCTTTTGCGTGTCGAGCAGCTTGACCTTGACGTTATAGGTGCGCGCCAGCGACGCGCCCGTCTGCGCAGCCGTAGTCTGCTTGGGCGACAGCGGAATGATGGCGACCTGGCCCTTGAGCTGCGTATCCGGATAGGCCGCGGTGTGGATCGCCACTTCCTGGCCGACGGAAATTTTGGCGATATCGGCTTCGTCCACATTTACCTCGGTCATCATCGTCGAGGTGTTGGCGATGGTCATCAGGCTCGAGCCGGCGATGCCGACCTGGCTGGCAACCGCCGTTTCGCCCACCTTGATTTCCAGCGCCGTGATGGTGCCGCCAATCGGGGCGCGGACCGACGTTTTGGCCAGCCGCTCGTTCGACTGGCGCAGCACCGCTTCGGCCTGCTCCAGACGCGAGCGGCTGTTGCGCAGTTCGATGCCGGCGCCGTCGACGGCAAAACGCGCGTCGTCGATGGCCGAGTCGGAAATCATCCTGACGCGGTGCAGCTCCACCTTGCGCTTCATCTGGTTTTGCTGGTTCGCCAGGTTCAATTGCTGCTGCTCGATATTGATGCGCTGCTGGCGCACCGCCGCTTCCTGCTGGGCCACTTCGGCCCGGTAACTCTGGTCGTCCAGGTGCAGCAGGACGTCGCCCTTGGCCACTTGCTGGCCTTCCTTGACGAAAATGGTGCTGACCTTGCCGATCACTTCCGGCGACAACAGCACCTGTTCTTCATACAGCAGGTGGCCGGACGCCAGCACTGACAGCTTGATGTCGCGGTACGCAATTTTTTCGACCTCGACCGCCCGCGCCGGCTCGCCGCGCGTGAATTTCATGACAACAGGAACGCACAGGATCGCGACCAGGGCGATGCCGAGGAGATGCGGTTTTTTCATGCCACCTTGCTCATTGCGTAAGCGAACCATGCGCCATAGACCAGCAGATGCGGAATCAGCACGACCAGGACCGCCGTCGAACGCTTGACCTTTGTCCAGGTTTCAAAGCCAATGACAAGCAGCACCAGGCTCCAGATCGACGGCACGCTGATCGTGTCCATCAACGTCGCCAGCGGATGGGCCATGTCGTAATGGAAAAGCAGCTGGTTCAGCGACACGGGGTTGAGTTCGGAAAAACCGAGCTGCCCGGAAGAAGCCAGCAGGATTTGCATGGCGCCCAGTGGAAACAGCAGGATGCCGGGAACGCTGGACCAGGCCGCGAGGGCAAAGCCCTTGCCAAACGACAGGCCATGGGCCAGCGCTTTGGAAACGATCATCAGGTAGACGCCGGTGATGACAAAAAATACCGGGAAAACGACCAGTGAGCTGACCAGGGAAGTGGTCAGCATGAAATTCTTCGACATGACTGCTGCGGCCTGTTCGCGCTCTGCCGGCGACTTCATCGCGGCCAGCATCTGGTCGAGAAACCAGGCGAAATCGACCGTCGAAAAATACCAGAGCGTCAGGGCGCACGATGTCGCCATCAGGAGCAGCATCGGGATCCATCCCCTCGGCCGGGCCTGCAACCGTTGAAACGTTGCCGTGGGCTCGTAGAGCATGGTGGCGATCGCCCCCATCGCTGCGGTGCTGGTAGTGGTACTGGGGGCGTGATCGGTCGCTTCCACTGTCATCTCCATGAATCGCTGCAGCCCGGACTGGGCTGAACGAGAATAACAGCAAATTTTATGCTAGAGAAGATGACGATCGTAATTTTATATTCGAGTGTACAGCGCGATCGGCGTAGTTTATTCACATTGCATAACAGCGCGCAGCTACAGCGCCAGGATCCGCGCCGGGTCCGGGTTGGCAACGAATTCGGCCATGGCATCGCGCAGGCGTCCTCCCTCCCCCATGGCATGGCTCCAGGCCCGCACCCGGGCGTCATGGTCGAGGCCGTAATGCTGGAAGTCGGTGCGGTCGGGCAGTCTGGCGCGCGGCAGCGTGGCCAGGAACGCCGGCGTGGGTGAAACAATCAGCATATTGTCCAGCCAGGCACGCTGCGGGCCGCGCGCGGCGCGGCGCCATGGCATGGCCTTGTCGAACCAGCCAGGCACGACGTGCTCGTTAAAATGCGGATAAAACACGATCTCGCCCGGCTGGACGGCCTGCGTGTACGGCAGCACCAGGTGGTAGTCGACCAGGCCGCCATCCCAGTAGTGGCCATGGGGCGCGCCAGCAATGTGGGTGACGGCCTGCATCAACAGCGGCAAGGTGCCGGACGCCAGCAATGCGGCCTGCAGGCTGGGCGCAGTGAGCGGCGCAACGTGCGTGGTGAACGCGTCGAAGCCGGGAGCCAGCCACGCGGTCGACGCGCGCGCATCGGCCAGCACCACGCGCTCGAATACATGGCGCAGGCGCGCCCGCCCGGTCGCATTGCGCAGCGCGGCAGTAATAAAGCCGGTCCATTCCGCGCGGCGGTGCAGCGGTGCGGCCAGCGCGCCGCGACCGCGCGCAGCCACCACGTGCAGACGGTGATGCGGATGGCGCAGGATGTCGTCTTCGTGGCCTTGCACGACATCGTGCAGCAGGCGCTTGACCACGGTGCCGATGTCGGCCGGGCTGGGCTTGGTGCTGACGTAGCGCTGGCCGGCATAGGCCTGGCCCAGGCGGGCAAAGGCGGCCACCGGGTCGCGCTGGCAGGCCGCTGCCATGCGCCAGGCGCCGATCGATGCGCCAATCAACAGGCGTTCGCGCGGCGCGGCGGGCAGCCAGTTGCCGAACACCCACTGGTCGAGCGCCTGGAAAATCAGGCCTTTCGGACCGCCCGCGGCGGCTGGAACGATGGCCACGTCCTGCGCCTGCAGCCCCACTGCACGGATGCGCGCGAGCGCTGCGGGGCCGGCGTGAAATTGCAGCGCCTGCATCGCGCAGTTATGCCGTGTGCAACTGCATGGTGGCGATCTCGAGCTTGCCCTCGACCGCCAGCGGGATGATGCGCACGCTTTTATCGATGGCTTCCTCGATCAGGTTCTGCTCTTCCTTGCGGGGGCGGTGCAGCACAAAGTCGGCCACCGGCTGCTGGATGCCCATCGTGCGCGGGTGGCCGATTCCGAGGCGCAGGCGCCAGTAATCCTGCGTGCCCAACGCCGCCGTGATGTCTTTCAGGCCGTTGTGGCCGCCCGAGGAGCCGCCCTTCTTCAGCTTGGCGACGCCGGGCGCCAGGTCCAGTTCATCGTGCACGACCAGGATTTCATCGGGCAATATCTTGAAGAAACGCGCCAGGCCGCCGACCGACTGGCCGGAGCGGTTCATGAAGGTCTGCGGTTCCAGCAGCCAGGCTTCATTGCCGGCAATCGTCGTCCTGGCGACAAGGGCGTTGAATCGCGATTCGCGCTGCAGGCGGCAACCGGGCAGGCTGTTGGCCAGTTGTTCGACCAGCCAGAAGCCGGCGTTGTGGCGAGTTTGTTCGTATTCCGGCCCGGGGTTGCCGAGGCCGACGATGAGGCGAATGGACATGACAGGAGTTCAGCAGAAACGAGCATTATACGATCATGCCGGACTCCCAATCCGCACTGAACAGGACCTACGGTTGCCCAGCTGGCGTGGAAGCCAGTGGCGTCACCGGGCACATGCGATAGTAAAGCCGGTCGTTGCCGACATAGGCGGGATGCCTGACGCAGGCCGCTGCTGCGAACTGCAAGCCTCGTGCTGCCAGCACACGTCCGGCATCCTGGTTGATTTGCGCATCCCGGGCGATACCGCTTTGCGTGCGCTGTGCGCTCATCCTGCTGTCGACACCTGCACCGCTGTCACTGAGAAGGACGTAGAACGGACCACTGCGTTGCGCCATCATCTCCGTCACGCGCTGCAGGTAACGCTCCGATTCGAATCCAGGGACCAGCGATACGAAGGCAAGGTCAGGCGGGTAATACGTCGCGATCCAGCCCATCGGCGGATCGACATGCACCGTCAGCACCAGGCTCTGGGCCGGGTTGGCAATTGCCGTCACTTCGGCGCGAAGCGTCTGCTTACCCCAGCCAACGCGCCCCCAGTTCTTGGACGGTACGCTGGACACAACGATCAGCAATATCAGCAATCCAGCCACTTTACCTGCGAGCTGGCGGGAAAACAGCCGCTGCGCGATCAGCCACACGACGAGAGGCGTCACCAGCTCCAGCAGAACCAGGTAGCGATAGATACCGAACAAATTGAGCCATACCAGATAAGAGAGCGCAAAAAACGCCAGCAGGGCTGTAGCGCGCGAGCGTTCGGACACATCAGTGCCTGCCACCGCACTGTGGCGGCGCAAGGTCGTGAAAATGAAGGCGATAAAGGCAATGTACAAGATCGGCCAGGCTACCATTGACAGCCTGATTTCAGAAACGCGCTCCGGATGCATTGCAAAAATAAACGGCCACAACACCTTCTCGACCAAATCATGCGGCATGAAGCGCAGATCGGCAATGCCAGTGGCTGCAGCCATCGGCGAGTGAAACAGCGTGTTGAATTGGGGGTAGAGCGGATTGCCGAACAAGGTCCACATTTTCCAGAACCAGTGTCCTGCCGTTATTGCCATGCCTGCCAGGACGCCGACGCCGAACAGGAAGGCCATTTGGATTCGGACGGCAAATGCGGCAGGCACCAGCAGCAGGGCCACGCACAATGCGGGCGCGTAAATTCCATTAGTCAATTTAAGCCCTACCCCCAGGCCCATGACCAGGCCGGCAAGCAATACTTGCGCAGTGCCGCGCGCTTGCGCGAATGCCTCCCAGTGTCGCAGCACCAGCCACACGGCGCCCAAGATAAACAGCGCCGTCAGATTGTCGCCCATGGTATTGCCCAGTTGCGCAATAAAGCCAGGTCCGAGCATGCCGGCCATGGCCAGGCAGAGCGGCAGACGAATCTGGCGACCGTTCCGGGCAACGGGCAGCACTGCACGGGCGATGGCGACCAACAACACGAAATTCAGCCCGTGAATTGCTCCCATGACAAAGCCAAGAACGCGAGGCGGGGCAATCTTGTCGAGCCCGTAATACAGCAAATCGATGGTCGGGTTGAAATAGGTCTGCATCTGCGCTGGCGCCAGGTCAAGGCCCACCTTGCCGTTGAGCCATGCAAATGGATTGTAGAGATGATAATTACGCAAATCCCAATTACTATCCTGGCGCATTGCAATCGACAGCAATCCGAACACGACCGGCATGAACCACATCGCCATCCGCAGGGCTTGTGGCTGGTCCAGGCGCCAGAGAACACGCTCGATTTTCAAACGCCAACGCTGGGCAGTATTCATCACGATCTTTCTTTAACTCTTGGTTGCACAATGCATTGTAAAAAAACCCGCTGGGCAAAAGCCGCAGCGGGTTTTCTGGCAAGACCGCATTACTGCGGACTACATTACTTCTTTGGCTCTTCCGAAGCCGAAGCAGCAGAGGCGGCAGCAGCAGCGGCAGCGTCGGCTTCAGCGTCAGCAGCGACCTGGCCAGCAGGAATTGCTGCGGTGGCAACGGTCAGGTTCTGGCCGTGCGTCAGCGCGGTTACGCCTTCTGGCAATTGCAGGTCGTCAACGTGGATCGAGTTGCCGACTTCCATGTTGGCCAGGTCGACGTTGATGAATTCTGGCAGGTTTGCTGGCAGGCACGAAACTTCCAATTCCTGCATCACGTGCGAAATGACGGCTGCGTTCAGCTTCACTGCTGGCGAGGTGTCGCCGTTGACGAAGTGCAGGGCGACTTTTGCGTGGATCGGCTGGTTGGCTTCGACGCGCTGGAAGTCAGCGTGCAGGACCAGTTGCTTGAACGCGTGCATCTGGAAGTCACGCAGCAAGACTTGCTGGGTGGCGCCGTCGATTTCGAGGTCCAGGATCGAACCGTGGAATGCTTCTTTCTTCAGCGCGTGCCACAGGGCGTTGCCGTCCAGTGCGATCAGCACTGGTGCAGCGGTGCCGCCGTAGATGATGCCTGGGGTCTGGCCAGCCTTGCGCAGGCGGCGGCTCGCTCCGGTGCCCTGCAAAGTGCGGTTGTATGCGATAACTTTCATGTATTGCTCCAAAAATGCAGGTCTGGCCTGCGTAAATGAAGGTTCCCGCGACCAGGAACCTTCGGGGATGGGCGCAGATCGCACCCAAGAATTCTAAAACTGAACGGCGCGCCGGCAAAACTTGCCTGGCGCGCCGTCGCAAAACGTCTGCTAATGTTTAGTCAATAAACAGCGACATCACTGAATCGCCCTTGACGATCCGCTTGAACGTCTCGGCCAGCAGCGGCGCGCACGTCAACTGGCGGATCTTGCTGCAGGCAGCAGCCGCGGCGGACAGGGGAATGGTGTCGGTGACGACCAGCTCGTCGAGGGTCGATGCCGCGATGCGCTCGATGGCGGGACCGGACAGCACGGCGTGGGTGCAATACGCCACCACGCTCTTTGCGCCGCGTTCCTTCAACACTTCGGCAGCCTTGGTGAGAGTGCCGGCAGTGTCGACCATGTCGTCCATGATGACGCAGTTGCGGCCTTCGACTTCACCGATGATGTTCATCACTTCCGACACGTTCGCCTTCGGGCGGCGCTTGTCGATGATGGCCAGGTCGCAGCCGAGGCGCTTGGCCAGGGCGCGGGCGCGCACCACGCCGCCGACGTCCGGCGACACGACCAGCAGGTCGTCGTAGTTGCGCTTTTGCAGGTCGGTCAGCAGGATCGGCGACGCGTAGATATTGTCGACCGGGATGTCAAAAAAGCCCTGGATCTGGTCAGCGTGCAGGTCCATGATCAGGACGCGCTCGACGCCGGCTTTTTCCAGCATGTTGGCGATCACCTTGGCGGAAATGGCGACGCGGGCCGAACGCGGGCGGCGGTCCTGGCGGGCATAACCATAGTAAGGAATCGCGGCGGTGATGCGGCCGGCGGACGCGCGTTTCAGGGCGTCGACCATCAGGATCAGTTCCATCAGGTTGTCGTTGGTTGGTGCGCAAGTCGATTGCAGCACGAAGACATCCTTGCCCCGCACGTTCTCGTTAATTTCAACCATGACTTCGCCGTCCGAAAACTGCGAAACGACGGCCTTGCCGAGAGGAATACCGAGGTTTTTTGCGACCCCTTCTGCCAGCGCCGGGTTAGCGTTGCCGGTAAAAACCATCAGGTTTTCGTAAGCCATGGGAGTCCCAAGAGGTAAGCGTTGATGTCTTTGAAAGTTCGCTATCCGGGTGCCCGAACAGCGAGGTATGACGAATAATACGAAGGCGGATCCGCGAGAGCGGTATCGCCTGGTTCGCCTGCTGGACGCATACATCGCATCGACAGACCAGACTAAACGAATGGCAGGGGGACAAGGATTCGAACCTTGGTATGCTGGAATCAAAATCCAGTGCCTTAACCAGCTTGGCGATTCCCCTACGCAACTTGCTGCTTACCGTACATCAGCCACATTTTAGCGTCTAATTTACGGCAGGCCAAATTTTATTCTACTTTGCTGCTGTTATGCAAGAGCGATTTCAGCGGATGCTGCTTCAACGAACGGGCTTTCCACCCTTTCCACACGCCTGCCATCAAGGCAAGTACATGGTCCGCTTCAGCTTCACTGGCAACAGCGCAAAACACACATGCACCCGAGCCGGTCATCCTTGCGTCGCCGTATTGCTGCAACCATTCGAGCGCCTGTGCGACGGGTGGAAACAACGCTACTGCAACCGCTTGCAAATCATTTTTACCAAACCCCGGCATCCCGTTGTTGACGATGAGGTGTCTGGAAAAGTCCGATATTGTGACGGCTTTCGTGTTCCTTGTCAAACCTTCAGCAGAAAAGATTGCCGGGGTTGGCACGGCCACGCCGGGCTCGATGACGACAAACCACACCTCCGGGCCGGCCACGGCTTGCAGCGCCTCCCCTACCCCTTCGGCAAAGGCAGTTTCGCCGAAAATAAAAAACGGCACGTCGGCGCCCAGCGGCAGGGCCAGGGCCATCAGTTCTTCCTGGCCGAAGCCCGCTTGCCACAACTGATTTGCCGCCAGCAATGCAGTGGCGGCGTCGGACGACCCTCCGCCCAGGCCGCCACCCATCGGCAGGATTTTGTGGATGGCCACGTCCATGCCGGGCGCCGGGCGGGCGTGGCGCGCCTGGTACGCGTCCTGCAACAGGCGCAGGGCGCGCACGATCAGGTCCTGCTCTGCCGGCACACCGGGCACCTCGGTGGTGCGCACGATGCGCCCGTCCGGCCGCACGTCGAAGTCGAGCATGTCGCCATGGTCCAGCATCTGGAACACGGTCTGCAGCAGGTGGTAGCCGTCGGCGCGGCGGCCGGTGACGTGCAGGAACAAATTCAGCTTGGCGGGCGCCAGGCAGCCGTGCAGGGATCCCATTGTCACGCCGCCGGATCGATGACGATACGGATCTGCAACTCCTGGCCGTCGTTGCGGTCGGCGTCGATGCGTTTCGGCTGCGGCGTACCTGCACCTTCTTGCCACGACACGAAGCGCAGGCGCCAGCCATCCTTCGTGATCACATTGCTGTTGGCCGGCGACGCCGTAAATCGCTTGCCATCGGCGCCGGTGGCGTAGCCTTGCAGCCAGTCACGCAGGCCGGACACGGGCAGCGACCAGCCGAGCGACTCGGCGGTCAGGGTTTCCAGGTCCTTTGCCACGCGGGGCGGACGGTCGGCCTGCGTCAAGGTGGCCGACTCGGGCGTGACACTGATCGCGGCAATGGTCTGGCCCAGCGGCGAAGCCAGGCTGACATCGACGCGGCCAGGGGTTTGCTGCCAGTTGAATTTGCCGGTGATCGACTCGGGCTTGCCATCCTTCTGGTAGTTGACGGACAGGCGCCCGGCCAGGTTGACGGTATCGCGGTAAGCGGCAACCGGCGCCTGGGACAGCGGTGCGCTGGTGGTGGCGCAACCGGCCAGGACAGCCGCGCAGGCGGCATAAGCAAGAACACGTCGGATCATCGGAGCCAATCAAGAATAGGAAAACCCGCCATTTTAGCGCGGGCCCTTACAGCGCCTGGTTCAGCCGCGCCAGGGTGGTGCGCAGTGCATCGTTGCGCGGGTCCTTGGCCTTCGCGGCGCGCCACAGGGAGAGCGCCTCGTCCTTGCTGCCCTTTTTCCACAGCACTTCGCCGAGGTGGACGGCAATGTCAGCGTCGGGCCGCAGTTCGTAAGCACGGCGCAATTGCGCTTCGGCTTCATCCAGGTTGCCCATGCGGTAGAGCACCCAGCCCATGCTGTCCATGATGAACGGATCGTTGGGCGCCATTTCCTGCGCTTTGCGGATCAGTTGCAGCGCTTCGGGCAAGCGCACGTTGCGCTCGGCCAGCGAGTAGCCCAGGGCGTTGTAGGCATGCTGGTTGTCGGGCGCCTGGGCCATCACGCGGCGCAGGGTCTTTTCCATGACATCGACTTTGCCGGCTTTTTCAGCCATCAGCGCAAAGTCGTACAGCAAGTCCGGGTTCTTGGGATATTTTGCCGCCGCCTTTTCCATCAGGGCGTACGCCTCGGCCGGTTTGCCGGCGTCGGTCAGCAACTGCGCTTCAACGCCGATCAGCTGGGCGCGCTCGGCCGGCTCCTGGGCATTGATGGCTGCCAGGATGCGGCGCGCCGCCGGCAGGTCGCCCTGTTTGGCCGACAGCTGGGCGCGGCGCACCTGCACCGCCAGGCTCATTTTCGGGTCGTCGCTGCCGACCTTGTCCAGCCAGGCCAGCGCCGCTTTCAGGTCGCCGCGCTCTTCGGCCAGCTGCGAGAGCATGACCAGCACTTTCGACGGATCCTTGTCCTCGGCGCTGCTGGCGCCCAGCACATCGAGGAACCGGGTCAGGTATTGCTCGGCCACGGCGGGCTGGTTCATCTGCATGGCCAGCACGCCCAGCGCGTAGATGTGCGCAGGATTATCGGGCTGGGCTTTTTGCAGGACCAGGAATTGGGCGCGGGCGCCGTCGTAATCCTTGCGGTTGACCAGCACGCGGGCGTACGCCGCGCGCACTTCCTGCGCGTTGGGGTAGCCGTCCAGGAATTCCTTGAGCAGCGCGCCGACCTTCGCATCGTCTTCCAGCGCCTGCGCCAGGCTCAGCACGGCCAGTTCGGAATCGGGTTTGATCGCAAGCGCCGCCCTGGCTTCACGCGCCGCGTCGGCCTTCGCGCCGCGGGCAAAAGCGCCTTGCGACAGCACCACGCGGCCTTCGACGGTGTTGGCATACGGCGCGACCAGGCGCACGAGCATGGCGCCGGCTGCTTCCTTGTCGGGCGCGCGCGCCAGCAGTTGCTGGGTCTGGAACAGCGCCAGCCCGCGCGCGGCCGGCGGCATGGCGGCCAGGCGCGTCTGCAGGATCGGCTCGGCCTCGGCAAACTTTTCAGTCAGGACGATGAGGCCCACGTAGTACTGCGCGGCTTCGTCGGAATTGGGCGCAAGCTGGCGCCACAGGCGCAGCGCCGCCAGCGCGTCGTCGGCCTGTTTCGCCGTGATGGCCATCTCGGCAGCGCGCTGTGCCAGGCGCGGGTCGCGCGTTTGCTGCGCCAGGCTCAGGATGGTGAGATACGGCCCCTGGTAATTACCACTGCGAAATTCGAACTCGGCGCTGGTGAGCTGATACAGCAGTTTGCCGGTCAGTTCAACCTTGGGCAGGCCCGCTTCGGGATCGGCTGGCGCCGCTTCCACCACTGGCGCCGGCGCAGGCGCGACCGGTGCACTGGACGGGGCCGAGGCGCACGCCGCCATCAAGCTGCTGAGAGTTACAATAACGAAAGCGTTTTTCAAGGCGAGTCCGGAGTCTGGGAAGATGACCGATTCTACGCCCAAGCCCCGCATCCCGTCGTCCGCCGCGCCATCATTTACCTAAACACCAACATTCATGCCTGAACTCCCCGAAGTCGAAGTCACCCGGCGCGGTGTCGCGCCGCATCTGGAAGGCCGCATCGTCGACAGCGTCGTGCTGCGCCGTGAAGGCCTGCGCTGGCCGTTCCCGCCCAACCTGGACGCCATCCTGGCCGGCCACCGCGTCATGCACATCGGCCGACGCGGCAAATACCTGCTGATCGGATTCGAGCACGGCACGCTGATCGTCCACCTTGGCATGTCCGGCCACCTGCGCGTGATCGCGCCGGACACGGAACTGAAAAAGCACGACCATTTCGACCTGGTCGTCGATGGCCCTGATGGCAAACAGGCATTACGGCTGCATGATCCACGCCGTTTTGGCGCCGTACTGTGGCATCCATACGACGCTGGCGAACTGGCCCAGCACGTGCTGCTGCGCGGCCTTGGCGTGGAGCCCCTGGAAGACGGTTTTGACGGCGCCCTGCTGCACCTCGCCACCCGCAAACGCAGTGCTCCCATCAAACAAGTGTTGCTTGCAGGCGACTTGGTTGTAGGAGTGGGAAACATCTACGCATGTGAAAGTTTGTTCCGTGCGGGCATCAATCCAAAGACCCCTGCAGGGCGCATCAGCAGGGCGCGCTACGACCGCCTGGCACTGGCAATCCGGGAGATCCTGGCGGAGGCAATCGTGCAGGGCGGCAGCACCCTGCGCGACTTTATTGCTGTAAATGGTCAATCAGGGTATTTCCAACAGACTTATTTCGTCTATGATCGTGCAGAAGTGCCGTGCAGAAACTGTGGCACGCCGATCCGGCAAATCAGGCAGGGCCAGCGGTCGACGTTTTATTGCGTCGTCTGCCAGCGCTAGACCCGCAAAAAAAGAACATCCGTAGAGTGAGCGATGGTACAAAACTTTGAGCAATACGGCGCCTGGCGCCAGGGCGTGCTGCGTGCGCTCGACAGTTATCAGAGCTGGGCCAGCGCGGCCGAACTGCTGGACGCCGGCACTGCCCAGCGCCTGGCGCAGGCGCGCGCCAGGCTCCAGGACGACCGCCTGTCGGTCGCGTTCGTGGCCGAATTCTCACGCGGTAAATCCGAACTGATCAACGCCTTGTTCTTTGCCGACTACGGCCAGCGCATCCTGCCCTCCTCGGCCGGCCGCACCACGATGTGCCCGACCGAGCTGATGTATGACCCGGCGTTCCCGCCGTGCATCCGCCTGCTGCCGATCGACACGCGCGCGCACAACCTGTCGACCAGCGACTTCCGCGACGATCCGGGCGCCTGGACGACACTGACGCTGAACCTCGACTCGCCCGGCCAGATGCACGACACGTTCCAGCAGGTGAGCCTGACCCGCCGCGCCAGCATTGCGGAAGCGACCAGCTACGGCCTGTACGACGACACCGACCCGGATATCGTGGCCACCGTCGATGCTGCCGGCACCGTGGAAATTTCGATGTGGCGCCATGCCATCATCAATTTTCCCCACCCGCTGCTCAAGCAGGGGCTGGTGATCCTCGATACGCCGGGCCTGAACGCCATCGGCACCGAGCCGGAACTGACGCTCAACCTGATCCCGAACGCCCATGCCGTGATGTTCATCCTGGCCGCCGAAACGGGCGTGACGAAGAGCGACATCGAAGTCTGGCGCAACCACATTGGCGCCGGTCCCGGCCGCATCGTCGTCCTGAACAAGATCGACGCCATGTGGGACGAACTGAAAAGCGACGCTGCCAACGACGCTGAAATCGCGCGCCAGCAGCACACCGTGGCGCAGACGCTGGCCTTGTCGCCCAGCCAGGTGTTTCCCGTGTCGGCGCAAAAAGCGCTGGTGGGCAAGATCAACGGCGACATGGCGCTGCTGGAAAAATCGCGCCTGGGCGCGCTGGAAACAGCGCTGTACCAGGAACTCATTCCGGCGCGCCAGGACATCATCCGCACGCAACTGACCACGGACCTGGATGCGCTGGTCGGCGCCCAGTCCGTTTTGCTGGGCACGCGCAGCCGCGACATGGTCGAGCAATTGCAGGAACTGAAAAGCCTGCGCGGCAAGAACCACGGCGTGGTGGCCCACATGATGAAACGCATCGACGTCGAGAAAAAGGAATTCGACGCCAGCCTGTTCAAGCTGCAAGGCACGCGCGCCGTCTTTTCGACGCTGTCGAACGAGCTGTACACGACGCTCGGCATGGACGTGGTGCAGCATGAAATCGACACCGTGCGCGCGGCCATGCAAGCGTCGCGCTTCACGACAGGCATGCGCACGCCGGTGCGCACCTTCTTTGAACAGGCCCGCAAGAACCTGGCCCGCTCGGAAGCGCAGATCGTTGAAATTTCCGACATGATGGAGTCGATGTACAGGAAGTTTTCGTCGGAACATGGCCTGACGCTGGCCCTGCCGATGGGCCTGTCGCTGCTGCGCTACCGCGAAGAACTCAACGCCATCGAAGCTGTCTACGACAAGCAGTTCGGCACCGCGACCCTGCTCATGACCAGCCGCGCGACGGTGGTGGAACGCTTTTTCGATTCCATCGCCTCGCGCGTGCGCCGCACCTACCGCGCGGCCAATGCCGACGTCGAAGCCTGGCTGAAAGTCATCATGGCGCCGCTGGAAGCGCAGATCCGCCAGCACAAGGACCAGCTCAAGCACCGCCTTGCCTCGATCGCCCGCATCCACGACGCCACCGACGGGCTGGAAAAGAACATTTCCATGTTTGAAGCGCGCCAGGGCGACATCGACAACGTGCGGGCGCGCCTGCACCAGCTGGCCGATGCTGTCACGCATGCAATGGATGCGCCGGCGCCATTGGCGCAGGCGGCATAAACCAGTCCGGCAGGAAAGGCGGTCTGCCGGAATAGGTTCTACAATGCGTGGATGAAACGACTGACCGAATTTTCCGACCTCGCCGACCCCACCTTTTCCCAAGCTGTCATTGACTGGCAAAAAATCCACGGCCGCCATGCGCTGCCGTGGCAAAACACCACCGATGCCTACCGCATCTGGCTGTCCGAAATCATGCTGCAGCAAACGCAGGTCGCCGCCGTGCTGGGCTACTATGCGCGCTTCCTGGAACGTTTTCCCGATGTGATGACGCTGGCCGATGCGCCCGCCGAAGATGTCATGGCCCACTGGGCCGGCCTGGGCTACTACACGCGCGCGCGCAACCTGCACGCCTGCGCCAAACGCGTGGCGCAGGAATACGGCGGCGTGTTTCCAGGCGACCCTGCCTTGCTGGCGGATTTGCCAGGTATCGGGCGCTCCACGGCTGCGGCGATTGCCGCGTTTTCCGGCGGCTTTCGCGCCGCCATCATGGACGGCAACGTGAAACGGGTGTTTGCGCGCGTATTTGGCATCGACCAGTATCCCGGTGAAAAACGCGTGGAAGAAGCCTTGTGGCGGCGCGCCGACGCGCTGCTGCCTGAAACCGGCATCGAATCGTACACGCAAGGCCTGATGGACCTGGGCGCCACCCTGTGCACGCGCAGCCGCCCGGCGTGCGAGCGCTGTCCGCTGCAACAGCGCTGTATTGCTTATGCCACCGGGCGCACGGAGGAGTTGCCGATCCGCAAACCGAAAAAGACCGTGCCTGAAAAACATACCCAGATGCTGGTCATCCTCGACCAGGGCCAGGTGCTGCTGCACCAGCGTGTTGCCAGCGGCATCTGGGGCGGGCTGGTGTCGCTGCCCGAAGTAAATGGCCACTTGGCGATGGCCGACATGGCGCCGGCCGACGAAGCCATGCTGCGCGCTGCGGCTCCCTTCGGCACCGTGGAAGAAATGCAGCCGCTGTTGCCGCTGGTGCACGTTTTCACCCACTATAAATTGCATATCCAGCCGTACCGTGTGGCGCTGGGCGCGCGCCGCGCCGTGCCGCCCGGCTATGCATGGCATGACATGGCCACGATCGAACAGGCCGCGTTGCCGTCGCCGGTTAAAAAACTGCTGGCCCAGCTGGCGCTGCCGACGCTGTTCTCCTAGGCGGCAAGCGGGCGTCCTGCGCGCTCAAGTACAGGGTTTGCATGCTAGGATGAAACCCAACTTGTGAAACGGTGCACCATGCACGACGATCGCCAACTTCATCGCCTGTCCCCGCTGGCATCCATTCCAGCCTGGCTGGCGTTTGGCCTGGCCTGTGTGGCCGGCCTGGGTTACCTGTGGGGCAATACCACCCTGACCGCGTTCCAGCCTGGCTGGAAAGCAATGGCGCCGTTGACCGCCATCGGGATTGCCGCACTGGCGCTGCCACTGATGCTGGCAAGGCCCATCCGGCGCGGCGTGGCTGTCGCCGTTGCAGGCAGCGTCTGCGTCGTCGCCGTGGCAATCCTCGCCAGCCACGCATTGTTCCATGGCGATGTCCTTCATCTGGCCCTCGCCCGCGTCCTGGGCATTCCTGCTGCCATGACGGGCAAAACGTCGGTGGCCACCGGCCTGTGCCTGCTGCTCCTTGGCAGCGCCGGCATCGCGCGCCGGCAGCACGCCCTGGCACTGCTCGAGCTGTGCGCCAACGCCGCCCTGCTGATTGCCGGCAGCGCCCTGCTTGGCTACGCCTACGGCATTTCCGACCTCTACAGCTACTACATCTTCAATTCAATGGCGCTGCCCACCGCACTGGCGCTGTGTTGCCTGGCGGTTGCAACACTGCTGGCCGAACCCGAGAGCCGGCTGGGCATGGCGGCGCGCACGCCCCATGCGGGTGGGCGCCGGGCGCGCCGCATGCTGGCCCTGACGGCCCTGCCCGCCGTACTGGGCTGGCTGCTGCTCAATGTCCGTGCCGGTGCGGTTGCCGCGGACAGCTTTGCCATTGCGCTGCTGGTCATGTGCACCAGCGTGCCGATGTTTTATTTGCTGCTCGAATATGCGCGCACCAGTGAACTGCTGAACCGGACCCGCGACGCCCAGGCGCACGCGCAAGAGGCGCAGGCCGCGTTGCTGGAACAGGAAGTGGCGCGCATCACGGCCCAGCTGGCCCTGACGCACCGGCACGAAGTGGCGTCGCTCGAGCAGCTCGAACGGGCCAAACGATCGGAAGTCATCGCGCAGCTGACCGGCAGCATTGCCCATGACTTCAACAACCTGCTGATGGTCGTCGGCGGCAGTGCGCAGCTGATGAAGCTGCAGATGCCGACCGGAAACACGATGATGCGCCATGTCGACAAGATCGGCAGTACCGTGAAGGCTGCGGCGCGGCTGACGGCGCAACTGGCCGCATTTTCGCGCACCCAGCGGCTGGAGACGCGGCCGGTCCCGGTCGACGAGGTGGTGCGCGCCGCCATCGAGGACAACCTGGACACCCTGCCCTCGGGCATCCGCCTGGTGCAGCACCTGGACGCCCCGGAAGCCTGGGTACTGGGCGACCATGCGCAGTTGCAGCTGGCGCTCGGCCATATCCTGCGCAATGCCGGCGAGGCGCTGGGCGAATTCGGCACGCTGAACATCGGCACCAGCATTGCACCCTCGGATACGCGCGAAGGCAACGACACCATCACGATCCGGATCGAGGATGACGGCTGCGGCATGACGCCCGACGTGCTGGCCAACGCCACCGAGCCGTTTTTCACCACCAAAACCGGCAGCCAGCACCAGGGACTGGGACTGGCGCAGGCCAGTTCCGTCGTGCACCAGGCCAGCGGCAGCCTGGTGTTGTCCGGCGCGCCCGGCGCCGGTACCCGGGTTGACATCTGCCTGCCCCGCCATGCGCTGCAAGCCAGGCCGCAGCGCCCGGATGCTCCAGCGCTGCCCCTGACGCTGGCCGCTACCGGCAACCGCCGCTTGCTGGTTATCGATGACGACGCCGACGTGCGCAACGTCATCGTGGAACTGCTGCGTTCCATGCATTACGAGGTGATCGAGGCGGAAGATGGCGAAACCGGCCTGCGCAAGCTGGCCCAGCAGCAGCCGGCCCTGGCGATCATCGACTACCTGATGCCTGGCATGAACGGCGGCGAAGTGGCCCGCAAGGCGCGCCAGCAATTCCCGGCGCTGCCGATCCTGTTCATCAGCGGTTATGCCGACTCGGAAGCGATTGCCGCCATTCCCCACGTGCAGCTGCTCAGGAAACCCATCCTGCCGCAGGAGCTGGAACAGGCCGTCTCGGGGGCGCTGGCAACGGCGTAACCCGTGGCAATGTTTCCCCGGCATCGGTATAGTAGGGCAATGAAACCATCCGTCCCTACCGACCGGCACCGTGTGCGTGTCAACGACCGCGAACAACTGATTTATTTGTTGACTGAAGCTGCCGAGATCGAACATGGCCTGATGTGCACGTATTTATACGCGCTGTGGAGCCTGAAACAATCGCCCGACGAAGGTGTCACCCCGGCGCAACTGGCTGCCATCGATCGCTGGCGCAAGGAGATCCGCAGTGTCGCCATGGAAGAAATGGCGCACCTGGCCACCGTCAACAACCTGTTGATGAGCATTGGCTCCCCTGCCCATTTCCGGCGCCAGAATTTCCCCATCGCGCCCGGTTACCATCCCGCCAGCCTGGTGGTACGCCTGGCGCCGTTGACACGCGCCACGCTGGCGCACTTCGTGTACCTCGAGCGGCCGGAAGGCATGGACATGGCGCAGGCGGCAGGTTTCGAGTCCGCGGCCACGTACCGGCGCGCACCGCACCACACGCGCATCACACCCACCGCCGAAGATTACGATACCGTCGGCCACCTGTACCGCGGCATCGAGGAAGGCTTCAGGCACCTGGCGGCGGAGCTTGGCGAAGCGGCGCTGTTTGCCGGCGACCCGGCCGCGCAGCTGGGACCGGAGGTGATGCGCATGCCCGGCCTGGTCGCCGTGCGCGACCTGGGGACAGCTGTCCAGGCCATCGACGTCATCATCGAGCAGGGCGAAGGCGGGCGCAGCGATGCGCAGGAATCCCATTTTGCGCGGTTCCAGGCGATGGCGGACGAATACGATGCCTTCCTGGCAGAGGATGCGGATTTCGTCCCGCACCGCGACATTGTTTCCGATCCGGTGATGTTCCAGCCCATTGCCAACGAAGCGGTGTCGCACATCGACGGCAGCGCCAGCGCGCGCGTGCTCGACGTGGCCAACGCAACGTACGGACTGATGCTGCGCCTGCTTGCCAGCGGGACCGGCATGGAGCACGGCGCGTCAGAGCGCAGGCGGGCGGAAATCGACGGGGCCGTCGGGTTGATGCATGTGATCCATGCGCTCAGCGTGCTGCTGACAACCCTGCCTGCGAGCGCCGGGCCAGGGCCGTGCGCGGGGATGAACTTTCATTTGCCGCGCAGCGGCCTGGCGCTGCCGCAGCGGGGGGCCGCCGCCGCGTTGCTGCGCGAGCGTGCGAATGAAATTGCACAGGCGCTGGACGAACTGGCGGAAGCAGTACCGGGTGTGCCGACGCCCCTGGCAGGGCAGTTGCGCCAACTCGCGGCAAGCCTGGCGTCGCCTGCCTGATCAGGCTTTCAGGGACGCAATGAAGGCCAACACTTCTTCTTCCCGCCCGTCCTGTACCAGTTCTGCCGGCGTCCTGCCATCGAACGCGGCAAGCGCCTGGTCCATCCAGGTGCTTGCTGCATCGTCGCTTTTCAGCACGGTCCGCACGGCGTGCATGGCCGTGTAATACGCCTGCGCCTTGCGCGACTGTTTCTGGAAACTGGCCTGCAGCGCGGCAAAGGCGCCGGGGGTGACTTTGTCGTCGGTCATGGATTGCCTACAGTTCGTCCAGCGAGAAAATACGCCGGTGTTCGCGGATCGCGTAGCGGTCGGTCATGCCGGCAATGTAGTCGGCAATCTTGCGCGCCTGCTGGTGCTGGTTGCCCGCCACCTGGTAGTCGAACGGCAGCAATACCGGTTCGGCCAGGAACGCGTCGAACAGTTCGCGCACCACCCGGCTGGCCTTGACGCGCATGCGGTTGACCTGGAAATGGCGGTACAGGTTGGCGTAGAGAAAGCGTTTCAGGGCAGTCGTTTCGGCCCGCATCTCCGGCGAGAACCGGATCAGGGGCGCCGCCGCGCGCACGGCGTCGATGTCGCCCGGCGCCACGTCCAGCAGCAATGCCTGCGACGTGGCCACCACATCGGCCGTCATGGCCGTGATCATCCGGCGAATGGTTTCGTACAGCGCGCGCCGGCCCGGCAAGCCCGGATAGGTTTGCTCGACCGCGTGGCGGTGGCGGGCAAACAGTTCCACCTCGTTCATCTGCGCCATCGACAGCAGGCCGGAACGCAAACCGTCGTCGATGTCGTGGTTGTTGTATGCAATTTCGTCAGCGAGGTTGGTCAGCTGCGCTTCCAGGCTGGGCTGCGTGCGGTCGATGAAGCGCTGGCCCAGCTCGCCGAGTTCGCGCGCATTGTTGAGGGAACAGTGTTTCAAGATGCCTTCGCGCGTCTCGAACGTCAGGTTCAAGCCGTCAAAGGCGCCGTAATGCTCTTCCAGGTGGTCGACCACGCGCAGGCTTTGCAGGTTGTGCTCGAACCCGCCGAAATTCTGCATCAGCTCGTTGAGCACGTCCTGGCCGACATGGCCGAACGGCGTGTGGCCGACGTCGTGCGCCAGGGCAGTTGCTTCTACCAGGTCTTCATTGAGGCGCAGGCTGCGCGCCAGCGTGCGGCCGATTTGCGCCACTTCGATGCTGTGCGTCAGGCGCGTGCGGAACAGGTCGCCTTCATGGTTCAGGAACACCTGGGTTTTGTATTCGAGGCGGCGGAAGGCGGTGGAATGGATGATGCGGTCGCGGTCCCGCTGGAACTCGCTGCGCGAACCTGGCGCCTCTTCCGCGTGGCGGCGCCCGCGGCTGTGCGCCGAGTGGGCCGCATACGGTGCCAGGTGCGCGTCGAAGTCGATCATCATCGCGGGTCAGTCTCGTTCCACGCAGGCGTCCAGCGTGGCCAGCAGGTCAGCCTCCTGCGCCGGGCCGATGCTCGGGCTGCCGAGCGGCTTGAGAAGAATGAAACGGATTGCGCCGTCTTCATTTTTCTTGTCGACTTTCATCAGTTCCAGCCACCGCGCGGCGCCCAGGTCGGGCGCCGCCACGGGCAGGCCCGCTGCAGCCACCAGCGCCTTGACGCGCGCCGCCGTGGCGGCATCGACCTGCCCCAGGCGCTGCGACAGGTCGGCCGCCATCACCATGCCGCAGCCGACCGCTTCGCCGTGCAGCCAGTTGCCATAGCCAAGCCCCGCCTCGATGGCGTGCCCGAACGTGTGGCCGAAATTGAGGACGGCGCGCAGGCCGCCTTCGCGTTCGTCGCGGCGCACGACATCTGCCTTGATTTCGCAGGAGCGGGCAATGGCGTGGGCCAGCGCGGCCGGGTCGCGCGCCACCAGTTTGGCCATGTTCTGTTCCAGCCAGTCGAAGAAGGCAGCGTCGAGGATGGCGCCGTGCTTGATCACTTCGGCAAGACCTGCAGCCAGTTCGCGCGCTGGCAAGGTCGCCAGCGTGGACGTGTCGGCCAGCACGGCGCGCGGCTGGTAGAACGCGCCGATCATGTTCTTGCCCAGCGGGTGGTTCAGGCCGGTCTTGCCGCCCACCGACGAATCGACCTGGGCCAGCAAGGTGGTGGGCACCTGCACGAACGGCACGCCGCGCATGTAGCTGGCGGCGGCAAAGCCGGCCATGTCGCCGATGACGCCGCCGCCCAGCGCCACCACGGTGGTCTGGCGGTCGCATTTGTGGGCCAGCATGGCGTCGAAGATCAGCATCAGCGACTCCCAGTTTTTATACTGTTCGCCATCGGGCAGGATAATTTCCAGCACGTCGCGTCCGGCCGCGCGCAGGGGCGCCGCGATTTTTTCCAGGTACAGCGGCGCGACGGTCGTGTTGGTGACGATGGCCACCTGGCGCCCGTTCACGTAGCGCACCACCAGGGCGGCGTCGTCGAGCAGGCCCGGGCCGATGGCGATCGGGTAGCTGCGCTCGCCCAGGTCGACGTTCAGGGTAAAGGGAGAGGCATCCGGGCGCTCTGCCGTGCCGGGAAGGGAAGCGGGTGAATTCATCGATGCGATTGCCGACTTGCGCGCGAGCGCCGCCAGCTGTTCCAAAATGGTCTGAACCATCGATTGTACGTTAGGACGCCCCGTGTCGATGACGAGGTGCGCCACTTCGCGGTACAGCGGCTCGCGCTGGGCCGTCAGCAGCTCGAGCGTGCGGCGCGGATCGGCAGTGCGCAGCAGCGGGCGGTTCTTGTCGTGCGCCACGCGCTGCAGGATGCTGTTGACGTGCGCGCGCAGGTAAATCACGGTGCCCCGTTCAGCCAGGCGCGCCCGCGTGCCGGCGTCGAGCACGGCGCCGCCGCCGGTGGCCAGCACGATGCCGCGCTGGCTGGACAGGTCGCGAATGACGTCGGCCTCGCGGCGGCGAAAGCTGGCCTCGCCCTCGATGTCGAAGATCAGCGGAATCGATGCGCCGGTGCGCGCTTCGATTTCGTGGTCGGAATCGACGAAGCGTTTTCCCAGCCGCCTGGCCAGCTGGCGCCCGATGGTGGTTTTACCGGAACCCATCAGGCCGACCAGGAAAATATTGTTGTTCTTCGTCTCGGGCACGTCGGTTGACCAACTCGTTCAAATAAAAAAAACGGCCAGGACGCGCCTGGCCGTGCGGCGTAGAGCCTGCAGGTTTAGCTGCAGGTCACCGCTAGTTTAAACGGAAACGTGGTGGTAACGGAATGTGTCGTGCCTGGCGACGTGACGACGACCACATTGAAGGTGCCTTTGCTTGAAGAGCATCCGAGACTCGGATCAGTTGGCGTAGGAACGATCGTGAAGGTGTGCGTGCCGCCCAGGTTGCCGGTGACGTTGACCATTGGCGGTGGGATGTTGGCCACCACGGTTGGACTGGCGCTGCCGGAAGTGAGCCCGCCGGCCACGTTGGTCACGCTGACGGTGCTGCCCGCTGGCATCGGGTTGCCGTTCTCGTCGTTGAACTGCAACGTGAAGTTCTTCGAATCGGTGCGCACGATGGTGCCCAGGTCATACGGGTTGCTGGTCGTTGCGGCGACTGGAACGGAGCCGTTCAGGATGGCATTCGCCGTGTTGCCACTGAAGAAAAGCCCGATGCGCTTGAACAGCGTGGTCTTGCCGTCAGAGATGCTCGCACACACTGTTGCCACACCAGGACGTGTACTGTCCGGGCTGGAGCCGGCGCCGGTGTTGCATGGCGTGACAGGTACGCCAGGCGTTGCGACGCGCGGCGACTGGGTACGGAAGTCAACCGAGCAGCCGCCGTTGACCGTGTTGCAGGAGCCTTGATTGGAAGTACCGATTGCACCCAGGTTGCTGGAGAAAACAACCGAGACCCCGTCGGTGACCGGGTTGCCGTTCTGGTCGGCCAACAACACGTTGATGTTGGAGGCCGGGACCGTCGTGCCGCTGTCGTAGTAGAGACCGTCCAGGTTGAACAGCGTGGCCGAGATCGAAAAGTGGGCCTGGTCAGGCAAGCCGGTGGTTACCGCGACCGAGTCCGATTGCGTGGAGGCGCCGTTTGGCAGCGTCGCCTTGATCTTGAAGGCCGTTGGCTGGGTGCCAGAGTTGACACTGGTGGTGACCTGGCCCTGCGCATCGGTGGTGTCGGTCAGCTTGTTGAGTTTGACCAGCGTTGTGTCCGAGGTGAAACTGACGGATTGGCCGACCAGCGGAAACCCGAACGTGTCCATCACGGTGAATGTCAGCGTGGCGGTTTCAGTACGGCCAAGGCCGCCCTGGCCGGCGATGACGATCGACTTGCCGACCGGACTGACCGTGGAGAACTGTACGGATGCCGGCAGCGGCTTGGCGATCTTGATGGTGGTCGACGCCGACTTGGAAACGTTGTCCGAGTTGACGGTGATCGTGTCGTCGTTGCCGCAACCCTTGTCACGGTACACAACCTGGGCCTTGCCGCCGTTGGTCGGGACGACGGCTGCCATGGTGGCCTTGCCGGCAGCGACGCAGGCCGAACTGAACGCGAGGTCGACCGATTGCGCCGTGTAATTGGCGCCATTGCTCAGCACGTCGACCGACAGGTTGGTCGAGCCGTACGCAGCCAGGCTGGTTTCCGAGGCAGACAAGGTACCGAACGTCAGGGTGGTGGCGCCGATCGTGTAAGTGGCGCTGCCGGTCACGGTAACCTCGCCGACGGTCGCGGTGCTGGTCAGGGTGCCGGCGCCGTTGGCAATCAGGGTGGCCGGACGCAGGGTGATTGTCGCGACGCCGTTCGTGTCGGTCAGGCTGGTGCCTGCCGAGGGAGTGAACAAGGCCAGCTTGGCATCGGTCGCGAATGCGACCAGGGCGCCGGCAACGGCCTTGCCATCCTTGTCCTTGACAGTGGCGCGCGCGGTCAGCGGGGTCGCAGCCGACAGCGCATTGCTGGCAACGCCGGCAGCGTCGACCAGGGCCACGGTCATGGTCGGAGCGGTAGCCACAGGGGTAGTCACCGGGGTGGTCGTCCCGGTACCCGTCCCCGTGCCGCTGCCAGTGCCGCCGGTCGTGCCAGGGTTGCCGCCCCCGCCGCCGCAGGCGACCAGCGCGAGGGTGCTGGCCAGCGCCAGCGCACTGAGGCGCAGGCGGTGGGTCGTCGTGAAGTCTCGGTTACTATTTTTCATTGTTTTCCTGTTAGCAAGAGCCCGCAATTTAACGGGTGGCGGTCGTTTTGTCAGCTACAATTTTTGGGGTGATAAACACGAGCAGCTCGGTCTTGGTGCTGGATCGCGCGGTTGTCTTGAACAAATTGCCGAGGACTGGCAAATCGCCCAGCAGCGGCACTTTGCTGACGTTCGAGGAATCGTTCTGCTGGTAGATACCGCCGAGCACGACAGTGCCGCCGTTCTCCACCATGACGCGGGTTTTCACGTGCTGGGTGTTGATGGCAAAACCGGCAGTCGTGATTTCGCCTTTCGAGTCCTTGTTCACTTCGACGTCCAGGACGACATTGCCGTCCGGCGTGATTTGCGGCGTGACTTCCAGGCGCAGGTTGGCCTTCTTGAATTCAACCGAGGTCGCGCCGCTGCTCGTGGCCTGCTGGTACGGCAGCTCGACGCCCTGCTCCATCACGGCAGCCGTGCGGTCTTCGGTCAGCACGCGCGGGCTGGAAATGATCTTGCCCTTGCCATCGGCTTCCAGTGCCGACAGTTCCAGGTTGAGAAACCGGTTGGCTGCCGAGGAAAACAGGCTGAACGCAATGCTCGACGCATTGACGCCGCCGATGCCGGCTGCCGGCAGGTTCACGAAGGTCGAGCTGGCCGCAGCACTGGTGGCGTCGACCGGCTGGCCGGTGGTCTGGGCTACGCCGTTCAGGTTGCCGCCGAGGGCGATGCGGTTGTTGCCGGACACTTCGTAGCCGCTGTCGCCGCCGCGCTGGGTGCGCAGGTCGGAGAAACCCAGTTTGGCGCCCAGGTTGCGCGAGAAACCATCGTTCGCTTCGACCAGGCGCGCCTCGATCAGCACTTGCTTGCTGGCGATATCGGTTTTCTGGATCAAGCGGCGGATGTCTTCGATTTTCGACGGGATGTCCGTGACGAACAGCTGGTTGGTGCGCGGGTCGATGACGGCGCTGCCGCGCTTGGACAGGACGCGGCTGCTGTCGCTGGCGCCACCGCCACCGCCAGTACCGCTGGTACCGAGTCCGAACACGGTGCGGAACGATTCGGCCTTCTGGTAATTAAGCTGGAAAATTTCAGAACGCATTGGTTCGAGGTCGGAAATCTGCGCTTTCTGTTCCAGTTCCAGCTTTTCCTTGGTCAGCAGCTCTTCTTTCGGTGCAATCCACAGCACGCTGCCGTTCTTGCGCATGTCCAGGCCCTTGGCCTGCAGCACGACGTCCAGCGCCTGGTCCCATGGCACGTCTTTCAGGCGCAAGGTCAGGTTGCCGCCAACGGAATCGCTGGTGATGATGTTCAGGCCGGAAATGTCGGCAATCGCCTGCAGCGCTGCGCGCACTTCCACGTTCTGGAAATTAAACGACAGCTTTTCGCCGCGGTAACCCTGGCCGCCCTGGCCGCCCGGCAGGCGGTTCGGGTCTTCCTTGACCGGCTTGACGTCGATCACGAGCTGGGTGTCGCTCTGGTAGACGGACTGCTCGAAACTGCCGCGCGCGTCGATCGTCATGCGCACGTTGCCGCCTTGCGGCGCCGTCGTGATGCGCTCGACCGGCGTACCGAAATCGGTCACGTCCAGGCGCCGGCGCAGCGTGGCCGGCAAGCCGGTACCGACGAAGTCGACCAGGATCTGGTGGCCCACCTGGCGCACATCGACGCCAACCTGGCTGTGCGGCAAATCGACGACGACACGGCCTTCGCCGTTGGCGCCGCGCTTGAAGTCGAGGTTCTTCAGCGCCTGCGAACCGGCCTGTACCGGTGCGGGAGGCGGCGCCACGACCACGCCGCTGGCGTTGACGCCCTGGGCGACACGGCCGCTGCCTTCGATGGTGACGACCACGGTCTTGCCGTCGACGACGGTCGCGTAGTTCAGTGCACGCTTGAGGTTGAGCACCAGGCGGGTACGGTCGCCGGCCTGGACCACGTTGGCACTGCGCACGTCACCGAGGTTGATGTCCTGCGAACTGGCGCCGGTGCCATTGGCGGTGGCGCCGAAGTCGAGTGCGATCCGGGATGGATTGGTGATCGAAAAACCGATCGGCGGCTTGGCCACCGGGTTTTTCATGCCGATATTGAGGATGACGTTGCCGCCCTGCTGGTTGGCGGTGATCGATTCGATCGCGTTTTCCTGCGCCATGGCGTGGCCGGACCCGATTGCCAGGAGCATCGCTGCGCACAGGCGGATCATGCGGACAGTACCATTCGTGGCATGCATATTCAACTTGTTCATTTGCCCTTCTCCTTGCTTTCCTGCAACTCCAGCTTCGACATGCGCTCGACCCACTCTCCGCCGGCGTCCTGAACAACTTCCCTGATATCTACTTCCTGCTCACCAACTTTGGTGACGATGCCGAAGTTCTGGCCGATGCGCTGGCCCGTCCTGACCTGGTACAGCGTGCGGTCGACCTGCAGCAGCGCGTAGCTGATGCCGCTCTTCTGGATGATGCCGACCATGACCATGGTGTCGAGCGGGAACGCTTCCATCATTTCACGCGGACGATCCATGTTTGGCTTGAACGGGTTGCTGCTGGCCCGGCCTTCGCGCGCCAGTTCGGCCAGCAGTTTGTTCGGGCTGAACGGATCGACCGCGTCCTTTTCCCCATACGCGAACGGAAGGAAGTCTTTCGGCTCCTGCAGCGGCTTGATGGATACCCGGGTGTCGCGCTTGACCTGGTCCATCCAGGTGCGCACTTCACGCACATTGCTGTCGCTGCAGCCGGCCAGCAACATGCCTGCCAGCAGCGGCGCCAGGACAGCGCCCCGCGGGGTTTTTTTGAACGTCATCATGGTGCGTCTCCGTTACCTGGTTTCGCGCCTTTTTTCCTGCTGTCGCGGATCTTGCGCTGCGAAGCAGCTTCATCCTGGTCGAGGTAGCGGAACGTCTTGGCGACCGCGTCGAGCGTCAGCGTGCCGTCCTTGGTGGTCGACAGCGCCATGTTATTGAGCGTCACGATGCGCGGCAGGTGCGCCATGTCGGCCGCAAAGGCGCCGATATCGTGGTACTGGCCCGTGACCTTGATATCGATCGGCAGTTCGGCGTAGTAATCGCGCACGACAACCTGGCCGGGCCTGAACAGCTCGAACTGCAGGCCGCGGCCGAGGCCGGCCTGGTTGATGTCGGACAGCAGCGCCGCCATTTCAGCCTTGCTCGGCAATTGCTTCTGCAGGCGTTCCACGTACTGGTCGACCTGCGCCTTTTGCTCCTGCAACGCTTCGAGGTTGATGGCCTGGGCCATCTTGTCGCGGTAGTCGTTGCGCAGCGTGATCTCCTGGGCGGCCAGGGCTTCCTGCTCTTCGAACTGGCCCTGCCAGTAAAAGAAGTAGCCGGCAGCGATCACGGCAACCATGACGCCGGTGGCGCACAGCAGGCGTGGCGCAAGCGGCCACTGGCCGGGCGGGCGGCCCTGCAAGTCCTGGAACTGGGCGGCGATGTTGCTGGCGAATTGTTTCAGGTCGATGTTCATGGGGTAGTCCCTGCAGCAGCTGGCACTGCAACGGCGGCTGGCGCAGCCGCTTTGGCGGCCGTATCGCCTGTTTTCGCGGCCAGGATGGCAGCCGCAGCGGCGGCATCCTTGTCGCGCTGGCGCCGGATCAGCACGGCCAGGGTGAATTCCACGACCTTCTTGCCGGTTTTGCTTCCCGCCAGGGTGGCGGCGCGCACTTCGGTCAATTCCGGTTTTTCCAGCCAGGACGAGCTGCCCGACAGGTTGCGCAGCAATTCGGCCACGCGTTCCTGGGACTGGGCGACGCCGTTGACGACCACGCGCTGGCCATCCTGCTTGAAGGCCTTCATGTAGACCCCTGCCGGCGTGTTTTTCACCAGTTCGTCGAGCAGGTACACGGGCTGGTTGCGGTCGCCCTGCAAGTCTTCCACGGCTTGCTGGCGTGCCTTGAGCGCTTCGATTTCCTGTTTCAGGTCGGCGATCGACGCGATCTTCACATCGAGTTCGGTATTGGCGGTCTTCAGCACCAGGTTCCGTTCGTTCTGGATCGAAATCATGCTGGCGTTGTAGCCGCTGACTGCCAGCACCACGGCGGCGCCGATGACGCCGCCAAGCGCCAGCAGGACGACAAACGCCGTCTGCTTGAGTTTGCGTTTCGCTTCCCGGTGGGGAAGCAGGTTAATCCGGATCATCAGCCAAATCTCCGTAAAGCCAGGCCGCAGGCGACCAGGTAGCCAGGCGCCTCGTTCTTGAGCTGCTGCTCGCGGACGGCGGGACCGATCTGCATGCCGGCGAACGGCGAAATCGCTTCGCATGCCAGGCGGGTGCGGCTGGAAATGGTTTCCAGCAAGCCTGGCAGCGTGGCGCAACCGCCGGCCAGGCACAGCCGGTCGATGCGGGTGTAAGGGGTGGACGTGAAGAAGAACTGGATGGCGCGCGTCACTTCCAGCGCCGCGTTGTCGAGGAACGGCGCCAGCAGGTCAGCCTGGAAATTCTCGGGCAGGTCGCCGGAACGCTTGCGCGCCTCGGCTTCCTCGAACGGCAAGCCATATGTGCGCACGATGTCCTGGGTCAGCTGGTTGCCGCCAAAGGGCTGTTCGCGCTCGTAGACAGTGTCGCCGTTGAGCATGACGGAGATGTGCGTCACCTGGGCGCCGATCTGGAACAGGGCCACGATCTGGCCGGCGGCTTCCTTGCCGCGCAGTTCGATGATGCGGGCCAGGGCGGCGCGGGCCGCGTACGATTCCACATCCATCACGGTAGCGGTCAGGCCGGCTGCTTCAGCGATCGCCACGCGGTCCTCGACTTTTTCCTTGCGGGCCGCAGCCAGCATGACTTCCATGTCGTCCGGCGAATTGGCGGCAGGGCCGAGCACGTCGAAATCGAGGCTCACTTCATCGAGCGCAAACGGGATGTACTGGCTTGCTTCGGACTCGACCTGCACTTCAAGCTGGTCTTCCGACAAGCCGGCCGGCAAAATGATTTTCTTGGTGATGACCGACACCGGCGGCATGCCGAGCGCCACCAGCTTGACGCGGGTACCGCTCTTTTTCCAGACGCGGCGCACGGCCTCCGCGACCTGGTCGATGTTTTCGATATTGCCGTCCACCACGGCGCCGCGCGGCAATGGTTCGGAAGCGAGGCGTTCAAGACGCAGTTCACCCTTGCCGGCCTCGCCCAGTTCCACCAGGCGCACGCCGGAGGTACTGATATCGAGCCCGATCAGGGGTGGTTTCGACTGTCCGAACAGGGACCCAAATTTAAGCATGTGGTACGCACTCCTTCAGCTTCCGATCCACCAGCGCCCGCGCGATGGAACTTGTTAAATAATGCGTTTGCGCCCTGAAAACTCGGGGCATGGGGTCAAATGCTAGCGACAAAGATGCCCTGGGACAAGATATTTCTATGCTGGAACATTGGGATGCGGGCGGGAATGCGACACTCTGTGATCGCCGTATTAACACCTCTTGTCGCGGCGATATTGGTTCGGCTGTGCACGAGGCGTTTGACAGGGTGCACTGCCTTATAATGAGGCGCTCCACGATGTGACATTTCTCGAAAGAATTTGCTGAATGAAATCAGAATCGCCAAAAGACACGCCGCCGCATGACCGCCAGGGCGCCCGCCGCGGCCCGCGCCGCTGGCTGTTGATCGCACTCGGCGTGCTGGGCAGCAGCGCCCTGGCTGCCGTGCTGGTGCTGGTGTTTGCGCTGGCCATGGCGTACCCCAACCTGCCGCCGCTGGACACGCTGACCGATTACCGGCCCAAAATGCCCCTGCGCATTTTCACGGCCGACAATGTCCTGATTGGCGAATTCGGCGAAGAGCGGCGCACGCTGGTCCATTTCAAGGACATCCCGGATGTCATGAAAAAGGCCGTCCTGTCGATCGAGGACAGCAGTTTTTACGAACACGGGGGCGTCGACTACGTCGGCATTGCGCGCGCAGCCATCCACAACGCCACGGGCGGCGCCAAGCAAGGCGCCTCCACCATCACCCAGCAGGTAGCGCGCAATTTCTTCCTGTCGAGCGAACAGACGTTCAAGCGCAAGGCCTATGAAGTATTGCTGGCTTGGAAAATCGAAAAGAACCTCACCAAGGACCAGATCCTCGAGGTCTACATGAACCAGATTTACCTCGGCCAGCGCGCCTTCGGCTTCCAGTCCGCCGCCCAGATTTATTTCGGCAAGAACCTGCGCGACATTTCGATTGCCGAAGCGGCCATGCTGGCTGGCCTGCCAAAAGCACCGTCGGCCTACAACCCGGTGGTCAATCCCACGCGCGCGCGCACGCGCCAGCAATACATTTTGCAGCGCATGCATTTATTGGGATATATCAATGACGCGCAGTTCGAACAAGCCAAAAACGAACAGCTGAAAATCAAGTCGGACAGCACTGCGTTTGGCGTGCACGCCGAATACGTCGCAGAAATGGCGCGCCAGCTGGTCTACGAACAGTTCAAGGAAGATACGTATACGCGCGGCCTGAATGTCTTCACCACCATCACCAAGGCCGACCAGGACGCGGCGTACCTGGCGCTGCGCCGCGGCGTGATGGAATACGAGCGCCGCCACAGCTACCGCGGCCCGGAAGCGTATGTCGACCTGGCCGGCTCCAAGACCGAGATGGACGAAGCCATCGAAACCGGCCTGGCCGAATACCCGGACAGCGACGACATCATGGCGGCCGTGGTGCTGCAGGCCACGCCCAAGCTGGTGACTGCCGTTACTGCCTCCGGCGAGCAGATCCGCATGAGTGGCCCCGGCATTGCGTTCGCCTCGGCCTGGCTGTCCGAAAAAGCCATTCCCACGCGCCGCATCAAGCGCGGCGCGCTGATCCGCGTCACACAGGACGGGGGTTCCAGCTGGAACATCACGCAGATGCCGGAAGTGGAATCCGCGTTTGTCGCGACCGACCCGAGCGACGGCGCAATTCGCGCGCTGGTGGGCGGCTTCGATTTCAACCGCAACAAGTTCAACCACGTCACGCAAGCGTGGCGCCAGCCCGGTTCGTCCTTTAAACCGTTCATTTATTCGGCGTCGCTGGAACGCGGTTTGTCGCCGTCGACGCTGATCAACGACGCCCCGATCACGTTCGACGCCGGCCAGACCGGCGGCCAGGCGTGGGAACCAAAGAACTATGACAGCCGCTATGAAGGCCCGATGACGATGCGGCGCGGTCTGATGAAATCGAAAAACATGGTGTCGATCCGCATCCTGCACAAGATCGGCGCCCGCTACGGCCAGGAATTTGCCAGCCGCTTCGGCTTCGAGCCCGAGCGCAACCCGCCCTACCTCACCCTGGCGCTGGGCGCCGGTTCCACCACGCCACTGCAAATGGCCGGGGCCTACTCGGTGTTCGCCAACGGCGGCTACCGCGTCAACCCGTACCTGATTTCGAAAGTCACGGACGCCGACGGCAAGGTGTTGTCGGAAGCGCGCCCCGACAAAGCCGGCGTCGACGCCAACCGCGTCATTGATGAAAGGAATGCCTTCCTGATCGACAGCATGCTCAAGGATGTCGTCAAATCCGGCACCGCCGTCAAGGCCATGGCCCTGAAGCGCACCGACATTGCCGGCAAGACCGGCACGACCAACGATTCGATCGATGCCTGGTTCGCCGGCTACCAGTCAAAGCTGGTAGGCATTGCGTGGATGGGCTACGACAAGCCGAAGAACATGGGCAACAAGGAAACCGGCGGCGGCCTGGCCCTGCCGATCTGGGTCGGCTTCATGCAAAAGGCCCTGAAAAACGAGCCGATGGCCGAACGCCCGGTGCCAGTCGGCCTGGTGGTCGTGAATGGCGACTATTACTACGCCGAGAACCCGCCGGGCACCGGCGTGCAATCGCTGGACGTGGGCGCCCAGCCAGCGCCGGCCGAGCAGAAGGCGCATGACGCGGTGAAGAACGAGTTGTTTTAACGGGAAAATGGCCGGTGCGCTACGCCGGATGGCGCGGCGCACCTATTTCGCTGGATCTGGTTTGCGACGGGGAATAGCCTGCATGTCAGGCACCGCTCCTCCCAGCAGCGCCAGCCGACTGGCGGTGCGCACACGCACGAACGTCTCGATGGCCTCGCGGAACAGGTCCGCCTCGTCCATTGAGGAGTCCGCTACAGCAAGAGCCCGGCTGTACAACGCGTCGTCGATCGTGACGGTGATGTTCATGGCGCTATCCCGGATCAGAAATGATGCAAGTGTGCTTCACTTGCGCCATCATGACAATCCCGGCGCCGGTGCGGGAATGGCTTGGCGCGGTTCAACGCAGGCAGGTGGCACCGGTGCGGTGATGTTATCCACCGCAGGAAGGCCGGCAGACGACCCGGAGAAGGCGCGTTTCGCCTGCTCGAGGTCGAGCGCGCCTTCCCATTTCGCTACCGCGATGGTGGCCACGCCGTTGCCAATCAGGTTGGTGATGGCACGTGCTTCGTTCAGGAAGCGGTCGATGCCAACCAGCAGTACCAGCCCGGAAACCGGGATCTTGTGCATTGACGCCAGCGTTGCCGCCAGTGCGACGAATCCTGCGCCGGCCACGCCTGCAGAGCCTTTCGACGTCAGCAGCATGACGCCCAGGATGACGAGCTGGTCCCACAGCGACATGTCGACATTGGTGGCCTGGGCAATGAAGATGGCGGCCATGGTCAGGTAGATGGCGGTGCCGTCTGCGTTGAAGGTGTAACCCGTGGGCAGGACCAGGCCTACCACCTGTTTTTGGCAACCCATCGCTTCCATCTTTTGCAGCATCTGCGGCAGCACCGCCTCGGTTGACGCCGTGCCAAGCACGATCAGCAACTCATCCTTGATGTACTTGAGGAAGCCCCACAGCGGCACCCCGCAAACGCGCATCACAGTCCCCAGTACCAGCACCACGAACAAGGCGCACGTGGCGTACACCGCGGCCATCAGTTCTGCGTACGACGTCAGCGTGCCGATGCCATATTTGGCGATGGTGAAGGCGATGCCGCCAAAGGCGCCAATGGGCGCGACGACCATGACGAAACGGACGACGCCGAACATCCCTTGCAGGAACATGTCGAGGCCATCGACGAGGGGCGTGACGCGCGGACCCAGGCGGCTCAGCGCAAATGCAAACAGCAGGGCGAAGAAAATAATCTGCAGCATTTCACCCTGGGCAAAGGCGCCGACGATCGTGTTCGGCACGATATTCATCAGGAAGTCGGCGGTCGTGTGGTGCGCCGCCGCCGTGGTGTAGTTTTTGATGGCTCCCGTATCGAGCGTGGCCGCGTCGATGTTCATCCCCACGCCCGGCTTGACGATATTTACGACCAGCATGCCGATCGCCAGCGCCAGCGTGGAACATATTTCGAAGTACAGCATGGCCTTGGCGCCCACCCGCCCGGTCTCCTTGATGGACCCCATGCGCGCGATGCCAACGACAACGGAGGCAAAGATGATTGGCGCGAGCACCATGCGGATCATTTTGATGAACAGGTCGCCGAGCGGCTTGAGTTCGACGCCAATGGAAGGATAGAAGTGGCCCAGGAGCACGCCGGCGGTGAGGCCGACGAGGACCTGGATGTAGAGGGTGGAAGCGAGTTCTTTGATGCGGTGCGCGTTCATGCGGGTCTCCTCCGATCGCGTGTGGGGTGTGTTCGCGGCTGCGAACATCAGGCCGCGGCACCGGCTCTTTGGCCGGTTTTAAATTTAACGATATAAACGATTGTTTACTCAGCCAGCTTGACCATCTCGGCGTACAAATCCGCCTTGCCTTCGAAGCCGATCCCCGGCAGTTCCGGCAGCAGGATGTGACCGTTGTCGACCTTGACGCCATCCGGGAAACCGCCGTACGGCTGGAACAGGTCGGGATAGGATTCGTTGCCGCCCAGGCCCAGGCCGGCCGCGATATTGAGCGACATCTGGTGCCCGCCGTGCGGGATGCAGCGCTTGGGCGACCAGCCGTGCTCGCGCAGCATGTCGAGCGTGCGCAGGTATTCGACCAGGCCGTAGCTGAGGGCGCAATCGAATTGCAGCCAGTCGCGGTCGGCGCGCATGCCGCCGTAGCGGATCAGGTTGCGCGCATCCTGCATCGAGAACAGGTCTTCGCCGGTGGCCATCGGATTGGCGTAATAATTGCGCAGGGTGGCCTGCAGTTCGAAGTCGAGCGGGTCGCCCGGTTCCTCGTACCAGAACAGGTCGTATTGCGACAGCGCCTTGGCGTACTGGATCGCCGTGTCGAGGTCGAAGCGGCCGTTGGCGTCGACCGCCAGCTTCTGCCCATCCTGCAGCACCGACAGGACCGAGTCGATGCGGCGCAAGTCTTCGTCGAGCGAGGCGCCGCCGATTTTTTTCTTGACCACCGTGTAGCCACGGTCGATGTAGCTGCGCATTTCGTCCTTGAGCTTGTCGTGGCTCTGTCCGGGATAGTAGTAGCCGCCGGCAGCGTAGACAAAAATGTTGCGGTCGGGCGTGCCGTTCCCATAGCGGTCAGCCAGCAGCTGGAACAAGGGTTTGCCTTCGATCTTGGCAACCGCATCCCAGATGGCCATGTCGATCGTGCCGATCGCCACCGAACGCTCGCCGTGGCCGCCCGGCTTTTCATTGGTGAACATGGCGTTCCAGATTTTATGGGGATCGAGGTTGGTGCCGGCGGCGTCGATGAGGCTGTCCGGGTCGGCCTCCAGCACGCGCGGGATGAACCGTTCGCGCATCAGCTTGCCTTGGCCATAGCGGCCGTTCGAATTGAAACCGTAGCCGATGACGGGCTTGCCGTCGCGGATCACGTCGGTGACCACGGCGACCAGGCTCAGGGTCATTTTGCTGAAGTCGATGTAGGCGTTGCGGATGGGGGAGCTGATCGGTACGGTTTTTTCGCGGATCTCGACGATTTTCAAGGGGGGTCTCCTGGTGGTTGCAAGGGCTGGTTCTCCAGCGCACCTGCTAAGATTACTATTCAACCCTGCCCACACAAGGCTCCCAAAATAACTTCATAATTCAGCTGAAATGAATACTGACCTCGCGCCCGACCTGACTTTTTTCGTGCTGCTTGCCAAGCTGGGCAATATGGCGGCGACTGCGCGCGAGCTGGGCGTGACGCCGCCGGCCGTGACGCGCCGCCTGACCTTGATGGAGCAGCGGCTGGGTGTGCAGCTGGTGAACCGGACCACGCGCCGCCTGAGCCTGACCAGCGAAGGCGAAAGCTACCTGGCGCAGGCGGCGCAGATCCTGCACAGCATCCGCGACATGGAAGAGTCCATTTCGAGCGGGCGCGCCGAACCGAAGGGTTTACTCAGGGTGAATGCGACGCCGGGCTTCGGGCGCACCCGCATTGCGCCCCTGCTCTCGCGCTTCGCGCACGCGCATCCAGAGGTGGAGGTGGAGCTGCAGCTGACCGACCGTTCCATCGGCCTGGTCGAAGAAGCCTACGACCTGGCGATCCGCTTTGGCGAATTGCCCGATACGCGCCTGTCGGCGCGCAAGCTGATGGCGAACCGGCGCTTCCTGTGCGCCTCACCGGCCTACCTGAAGCAGGCGGGCGAACCGAAGACCCCACAGGACCTGCACCGGCACCGCTGCATCCTGCACCGCCAGAACAACGATGTGTACGGCACGTGGCGCCTGCAAAAGGGGAGGAAGTTTGAACTGGTGAAGGTGCGCGGCGCCGTGTCGAGCAACGACGGCGACGTGGTCATGAACTGGGCGCTGGAGGGGCATGGCATCGTCCAGCGCTCGGAATGGGACGCCGCCAGATACCTGGCCAGCGGGCGCCTGAAGGAAGTAATGCCGGGCTATACCCTGCCCGATGCGCACCTGTACGCGTACTACCTGAGCCGGCACAACCTGCCCGCCAAGATACGGGCGTTTGTCGATTTTTTGGTGGAGCACTTCGCGGCCACCACCTGAACCTCTTTGCCGGCGTTTCTTGAATCAGCCTGGCAGTTTCCGGAGCCGGTTGACTTCACCATGCTCGATCAAATCAGGCAATTGCTCGCGCAGGGCGCGGATGTGGGGCGTGGCGCCGTGCGTATCCAGTGCGGCCTGGCTGGCCCAGCTTTCAAAAAAGACGAAGCGGCGCGGCTCCTCGATGTCCTGGTGCAGGTCGTAGAAGTGGACGCCTTCTTCGGCGCGCGTGGGCGCGACGATGCTGCCGAGCAGGGCTGCGAGGGCCTCGGTTTTGCCGGGTTTGGCGAGGAAAGTGGCGACGACGTTGACGGGTTCAGGCATGGTATTCCTTTGGTGGCGGGGCGCGGCCGGGATGGCGCGGCACGGCCACCGATCTTACATGTTTGCGCCGCGCCAGTCGCTGCGCAGCAAACCGTACGCGACCGTGTCATGCTTTTTTCCGTCGACGATCCACCGTTCGCGCATGCTGCCTTCCCACTGAAATCCCAGCCGCGCCAGCGCCAGGCACGAGCCCGTGTTTTGCAGGCTGACCTCCGCTTCCACACGGTTCAGGCCGCATTCCCGGAACCCGTGGTCAAGCAGTAGCCCCATCGCTTCGCGCACATAGCCATGGCCCCAGTGTTTCTTCGCGAGCATGTAGCCGACGCTGGCGCAACGGCTCTGCCGGGAAAATCCGTACAGTGCGCAACTACCGATCAGTTCGCCCGTGCCGCGCAGCGCGATGGCGCAATGCAGGCTGGCGCCGGAAAAATAGTCGGCGCGCGCGTCGTCGATGGCCAGGTCGGCCTGGTCGATCGATGTCCACGGCGCGTGGTTCCAGTAGCGCATGACTTCCCGGTCGGAATACAGCGCGAACAGCGCCGGGGCGTCGCGGCGGTCGAGCCGGCGCAGCTGGACGCGCTGGCCGGGCAGGACGAAAAACGGGTGCGACAGGCGGGCCGGGGCCAAGGCGCCGGTCACGCCGTTCACGCCGTTCAAATTACACCTTCAGCCAGCATCATCACAATCGCCTGGTACCAGACCAGCAAAATGGCGCCCATCATGCCGGCCCAAAAGGCGTCGCGCCACGCTGCGCGCCAGCGCCCGAGGCGGCGACGCTCGGGCCTGCCATTCAATTTCGCATACATCATGTCATTTTCGGATCGTTGCATGAATCCACAGATTAGCGTTTCGATCGAAAAAATTTTGTAAAGAATCCGCCGCGATCCATCAACGCGGTGTAAAAGTTGGGGAAAATTACGAAGTTCAACAGCGCCGCATACACCAGCAGCGCCTCGAGCAAGGTCATCACCAGCCCGCGCGGCGCCAAGCCGAGCAAGAGCGTGCCGAGCCCCGCACCAGCCACGGCGCCGCCGGCCAGGCATGCGCACTGGCGCGGTTCCCGGCGCAGCATGGCCAGCACCGCGGCCCGCTCGCGCAGCAAGCCTGCCAGCAACAGCGGTGCGCTGACCATCAACGCCAGGCTGCCCGCCACGGCGACGTCCAGGCCGGACAGCAGCACGATGGCCGGTACCAGCAGCAAGCCGCCAGCCATGTTGTACCCCATGACCACGCCGATGCCAACGCCGGCCAGGCCGGGCGCACCCAACAACGCCAGCGGCAAGATGGCCAGCAACCGCCACGGAGAACGCCTGGCGCCTGCCGTCCACCATGCACCGGCCAGCGCGCCGGCCAGCAGGCTCGCCACCAGCGCAAGGTTCGTTGCAAGTACGTCCAGCGGGATGACCTTCGCGCGGCACAGCCAGGCGGCCACGACCACCACCAGGGCGCAGCCATTGTTCAGCATGGCGGTATCCGTCGCGCGCGGGCCGGCCAGGTGCGGAATGCGCAGCGCGGCGCCGCCCAGGCCCAGCAAGCCACCCAGCATGCCATGCAGCAAGCCGGCCAGGAAGCTGCCTCGGTTCACAGCCAGCCCAGGCGCTTGAGGCGCCGGTGCAGCATGACGCTGACGCCAAAGATGCACAGCATCACGGCCGGATAACTCCAGCGCCAGGACAGCTCGGGCATGAATTTGAAATTCATGCCGTACAGGCTGAACACCATGGTCGGCACGGCCAGGATGGCGCCCCACCCGGCCAGGCGCTTGACGACATCGTTCTGGCGGATTGTCACCTGCGCCAGCGCGACCTGCATGGCAGCGTTGATCATCTCGCTGATGCGGTCGGCGGTATCGGTCACGCGCGCGACGTGGTCGAGGATGTCCCGGTAATAGATGCGCGTGCCGTTCGGGATGATGTCGCTGTGAAAGCGCAGCAGCTGCGTGCAGATGTCGGTCAAGGGTGCTGCGGCCGCATGTACGGACAGCAACTCGTTTTTGAGGTTGTAGAACTCTTCCAGGTTGTCCGACGTCGGATTGGGCAGGAACAAATCCTTTTCGACCTGGCGGAAACGGTGCTGCAAGGTGTCCATGCAGGGCTGGTAATGGTCGACGATGAAATCGATGATCGAATAGAGCACGTAGCCCGGCCCCGTCGCCAGCCGGTCGGGCACGCTTTCCGTGCGCGCACGGACCGAGCCATAGCCGTTCGACTGGCCATGGCGCACGGTGATCACGAAGCGCGGCCCGACAAACACATGCGTTTCGCCGAAGTGAATCGTCTGGCCGGCCAGCGACACGGTGTGCAGCACCACGAACAGGGTGTCGCCGTATTCCTCGATCTTGGGGCGCTGGTGCGCGTTCTGCGCGTCTTCCACGGCCAGGTCGTGCAGGTCGAATTCTTCCTGCACCAGCTGCATCAGTTCCTTGTCCGGTTCGACCAGGCCCAGCCAGATGAAGGTGTCGTCCTCGTCCAGCGCTTCGCTGATGTCGTCGATGGGAATGTTGTCGAGTTTGGCGCCCTTGCGGTACACCGTGCAATTGACCCGCGCTGCCACTTCATTCATCGGCCGTCTCCCCGGCCGTGACTGCCAGGCCGTGCGCAAGATCGAGGCGGCGCACGATGTCCTGCAGCACGATGCGGTACATGTCTTCCCCCAGCACGCTGTCTTCGTTGCCGGCGTCGATGTTGGGGTTGTCGTTCACTTCAATGACCACCGGGCCGCGCAGCGTCATTTTCATGTCGACGCCATACAGGCCGTCCCCGATCAGGTTAGCGGCATCGACTGCATAGGCCAGGAGCGCAGGCGGCACGTCGTCGAGGGCCACGGCGCGCGCGGCGCCGAATTCGGCCTGGCCGCCGGCATCGCGCTTGGCGATCTGCCAGTGGTTTTTCGACATGAAATATTTGCTGGCAAAGATCGCCTTGCGGTTCAGTACGCCAATGCGCCAGTCGAAATCGGTGAACATGAATTCCTGCACCAGGATGAAGGCGGACTGGTTCAGCAGCGCCGTGGCGGTCTGGTGGAATTCTTCCGCGTTGGCCACCTTCGTCACCCCGCGCGAAAATGCGCCATCCGGAATCTTCATCACCATCGGATAGGCGATATCCCGTTCAATCGCGCTGATATCGGCCAGGTCGGCCCGCTGCAGCGTGTGGGTGCGCGGGGTGGGGATGTTGTGCAGGCGCAGCAGGTCGGCCAGGTAGACCTTGTTGGTGCAGCGCAGGATCGACATCGAGTCGTCGATGACGACCATGCCTTCGCTTTCGGCCTTCTTGGCGAACAGGTACGTATGGTGATTGATGGCGGTGGTTTCGCGGATGAACAACGCATCGAATTCGGCCAGCCGCGAAAAATCCTTTTTTTCGATCAGCGTCACGTCCAGGGCCATCTTGCGGCCCATGTCGATGAACGCCTTCAACGCCTGCTCGTTGCTGGGGGCGAGCTCTTCATCCGGATCGTGCAGGATCGCGATGTGGTAGCGGTACGGCTTGATGGGCGCGGCAGCAGGCATCGGCGCCTGCTCGATGGCGCGCAGCGCGTCGTGGCCCTGGGCCAGCTGCGCATCGGACAGGGTGCTGATGTTCTGCACGCGGATGGCGCCGATTTTCCAGTCTTCCTCGCGCGTGAATTCGACCCGCATCAGCGGCGCCGGGAAGGTTTCGAAAATCTGGCGCGCCAGTGGCGCCAGCGGCGTGTAGTCGGTGGTGCCGAAATAGATATCGAGCGAAAACTCGACCGGCATGAGGCGGTGGTCGGGATGGTCGAGCGACTGGTTCAATACGTAGTCGAGTTCTTCCGTATCGAGCTGGTAGATCGCCTTCCTCGACAGGTCGTTGATGGTTTTTACGGACGGCAGCACCACCTGGCCGCGGGCCTCGCCCAGCAGCGAGCAGTAGTAACCCACCGACAGGTATTTGTAGCTGCGGCACAGGTTGATGACCGTGGTGCCGGGCGCAGCGTCATTGCCGGCCGAATCCAGGAACTGGGCGGCGGTCACGACCTGGTAAGGCGCCGCCGTATCCGGCCAGTCCTTGCGCTGCTCGACGACGATGATCAGGCGCGCCTGGGAAGCGGGCGCCGGCGTGATGGGGGAACGTTTGGTACGCATAAGTTTTCTTCGGATCAGGTAGTGGGGGCGGCAGCGCGCGGATAGACCACGACCACTGCCTTGGTGGCGTTGCGCCCGTAGCGAGCCATGCGCTCGAAGTCTTTTTTGATGATGGCGACATTGATGCGCTCTTCGGGTGGCCGGCCGTTGGCGTTGTCAGGGTCCTGGATAAAAAAGTAGCGCTCGTCGCAGCCGGTCACGACGACCCAGTGCGGCGCACGCTCGCGCGTAAGGCGGTACGTTGAAATGAGCACCAGCGGGATGCCGCCGTTGGCAAAGCAGCGCGCCAGTTCGGCGGTGCCAGCCACGCGGTGATGCACCGGGATGCTGCATTCGTTTACCTGGCGCACGAAGTCGTCGTGCACGAGGGAGATGACTTCGCGCTTTTCTTCGCTGCGCACCGATTCGCGGAACAGCACGCCATCGCCGTTGACATAAATTTCCGTGGCAAACCCGCGCCGGTGCGCGGCCAGCGCCAGCCCGTACGGGCCGCAGCCACCGTGCCCGGCCGTCATGTAGATCGTGGTTGCTTCCCGCCAGAGCTGCAGTTCCAGCGTGCGGTCCAGTACCAGCGTGCGGTCGAACGCTTTCATCGCCATCATCAGGCACGACGCGCCGCACGTGAACCCAAGGGTCTGGCGATAGTAAGTGGTGCGCGCCAGTTCCGGACGCAGTTGCGCCGCCAGCGACTTTTCAAAGCGCAGCGCGTCCATGCCGTCTTCGTAATAGCTGTCGTGCGTGCCGAAGAGAGCGTAGCCATGGCCCAGGAACAGGCGCTGGGACGGCAGGTTGTCCTGGCGGATTTCCAGGCGGATGGCCACGCAGTAGTGGGCCAGCGCCAGCTTTTCAGCCGCTTCCAGCAACCCTGCCGCGACGCCCTGCCCCAGGTAATCGGGTGCGGTGGCAATCGAATAGATCCGCGCCAGCGACACGTCGATGCGAAACAGCAGGGTGACATAACCGCGCAGGGTGTCTCCGGCCTGGTCGACCAGCGTGATCGAATTGCCCTCAGTGAGCAGGTGCCGGAAGCTGCGCCGGCTGAGGCGGTCGGAGTCGAAACTGCGTTCTTCGATGTCCATCAATGCGGCGATATCGCCTGGTGTCGCCTCCCGAATCATGCCTGGGGTCGTTAAAACCTGCGGAGTGGCAGCGTGCATCTGTATTTCCCGTATTTGCCAGCGGCAATCGTACACAGGCAGGCGTAAAAACTTTGTCAAGAACGCGGGGCAATACGTAAACGCGGCGTAAAAACCAGACAGGCCGAAAATCTGCGGGGCGCAGTTTATATACCGCGTTTATATTTCCGCCTCACCTTTTTAGAAAGTTTTTACGCCGTTCTCGCTAACCTGACTGCCTTCCATCCATCGCAACAGGGGGTCAGCATGTACAGCAGCCGTTCCACGCAGTTCGCTACCAGGCATCCGGGTTCTTCCCGCGCCAATGCCGCGCCGCAGGAGCGTTGCATCATGCAGCTGACTGTCGATACCAACACCATTACCGCATTGCGCCAGATGGTGATGCGCCTGTGCGGGGAAACGATGGAATTCATGCGGGTTGCCATGTGCACCGACACCCGCAAGGCCAGGGTCTGGCTGTGCATCAGCACCCCGATGGCGGCGCCGGTGATGGACCTGATTTTGCGCAGCCTGCCCGCGGCGGAATTTGGCCGCATGAAAAACCAGGCCATTCAATAAACAAGTTACTCGACCCACGAAACGAAAGACGCATCAATGAAAAAAATCATGTTGGCCACGGCGCTTGCCGCCCTGTTCGCTGCAACTGCAGCACAAGCCCAGGAAGCCCCGGCAGCCAAACCGGATAACGAAGTGACCTTCAACGCCGCCGTCACATCCGATTACCGCTATCGCGGCATTTCGCAAACGCGCCTGAAGCCTGCCGTACAAGGCGGCGCCGATTACATCAACAACCCAACCGGTTTTTATGTGGGCACCTGGCTGTCGAGCATCAAATGGACCAAGGATGCGGGCGGCGGCGGCGACGTTGAAATCGACGTCTACGCCGGCAAGCGCGGCGAACTGGCCAAGGACGTCACCTATGACGTGGGCGTGCTGACCTATGTGTATCCGTCGAACGGCCTGTCCGGCGTGCCGGGTTTTGTCAGTGCGAATACCACTGAAGTTTACGGCCAGCTGGGTTATGGCCCCGCGTACATCAAGTATTCGCATGCAGTGACGAACCTGTTCGGTTTTGTCGACAGCAAAAACAGCGGTTATGTCGACATCGGCGCTAATATCGATGCCGGCAGCGGTGTGACCGCCAACCTGCACGTGGGCCATCAAAAAGTCGAGAACAATTCGGCGGCCAGCTACACCGACTGGAAAGTCGGCGCAACGAAGGACTTCGGCATTGTCACCGGCGCCCTGGCCGTGATCGGCACCAATGCCGGCAAGACTGCCTATGCGTCGCCAGCCAACGGCAAATTCCTCGGCAAGACCGCGCTGCTCCTCACGATCAGTAAAACGTTTTAATTTCAAGTCATACCAATTAAATGGCAGCCCGCGTGGCTGCCATTTGGCGTTTCCGCTCCGGCTTGAAAAAACCAGCGCCAATCTTTACACCGCGTTTACGCCGTGGCGCCAAGTCTTTATAAAATCTTTAGACCTTTCTCGCTAACCTTCACGCTACTAAAACAAAACCTGTGAGGGTGTGAATGGACATTGTATTTATCGGGGCGATTGTCGCCTTTGCAGCACTGACCTGCGCATTTGCGTACGGTTGCGCTGTCCTGGGAGGTGGCAAGCAATGAACCTCTTTTATGCCATCGGCGCCATCGCCGCGGCGGGCTTGCTGATCTACCTGCTGGTTGCTTTGCTGAAAGCGGAGAACCTGTGATGACGACGCAATCCCTCGTACTCCTCGCCGTTTTCCTGCTCGTGCTGCTGGCACTGAGCTATCCCCTGGGCATCCTGCTCACGCGCGTCGGCACCGGCGCAGCCGTGCCGGGCCTGGGCTGGATGGGCGCCATCGAACGCCTGTTCTACCGCATCGCCGGCGTCAAGGCCGACCAGGGCCAGGACTGGAAGTCCTACGCCATCGCCCTGGTTGTCTTCAATGCCGTGGGCGCCCTGTTCGTCTATGGCGTGCAGCGCCTGCAGCTGTGGCTGCCGCTCAATCCTCAGGGACTGGGCAACATCAGCCCGGATTCCTCCTTCAACACTGCCGTCAGCTTTGTCGCCAACACCAACTGGCAAGGCTACAGCGGCGAGCAGACGATGAGCTACCTGAGCCAGATGCTGGCGCTGACCGGGCAAAACTTTTTCTCGGCCGCGACCGGCATGGCTGTCGCCTACGCACTGGTGCGGGGCTTTAGCGCCCGTTCCGTCAAATCGATCGGCAACTTCTGGGTCGACATGACGCGCTCGACGCTGTACGTGCTGCTGCCATTGTCGATCATCGTCTCCGTGGTCCTGATGGGCCAGGGCGTGATCCAGAATTTTTCCGCCTACAAAGACGTCACCTTGGTCGATCCGGTGACCTATTCGCAGCCGAAAAAAGACGACCAGGGCCAGCCGGTGCTGGACGCCAAAGGCGCAGCCGTCACTGAAACGCTGACGGCCACCACGCAGACCCTGGCCATGGGTCCGGTTGCGTCGCAGGAAGCCATCAAGATGCTTGGCACCAACGGCGGCGGTTTTTTCAACGCCAATTCCGCCCACCCGTATGAAAACCCGACCGCGTTGTCGAACTTCGTGCAGATGCTGGCGATCTTCCTGATTCCCGCCGGCCTGTGCTTTGCATTCGGGCGCATGGTGGGCGACATCCGCCAGGGCTGGGCAGTGCTGGCCGCCATGACGCTGATTTTTGCCGTGGCCACGGTGGCCGTGATGGCAGCCGAACAGCAGGCCCACCCTGCCCTGCAGGCCATGGGCATCGACCAGGTCGCGAGCGTGGCGCAAGCCGGCGGCAACATGGAAGGCAAGGAAACGCGCTTCGGCATCAGCGCCTCGACCCTGTTCGCAGCGATTACGACTGCCGCCTCCTGCGGCGCGGTAAATGCCATGCACGACTCCTTCATGCCACTGGGCGGCATGGTGCCGATGCTGTTGATCCAGTTCGGTGAAGTCATTTTTGGCGGCGTCGGTACCGGCCTGTACGGCATGCTGATTTTCGCGATCATGGCGGTCTTCATTGCCGGCCTGATGATCGGCCGTACGCCGGAATACCTGGGCAAGAAAATCCAGACCTACGAAATGAAAATGACCGCCATTGCCATCCTGGTCACGCCGACCCTGGTGCTGGCCGGTACCGCCATCGCCGTGATGCTCGATGTGGGCAAGGTGGGCATGGCCAACCCGGGTGCGCACGGCTTCTCGGAAATCCTGTACGCGTTCAGTTCGGCGGCCAACAACAACGGCAGCGCCTTTGCCGGCCTGTCCGCCAACACGCCGTTTTTTAACACCATGCTGGCCATTGCCATGTGGTTCGGCCGCTTCGCAATGATCGTGCCGATCCTGGCAATTGCCGGTTCCCTGGCCGGCAAGCAGCGCCTCGATGCGAACGCCGGCACGATGCCGACCCACGGCCCGATGTTCATCGGCCTGTTGATCGGAGTCGTGGTGCTGGTCGGTGTCCTGAACTATGTCCCGGCGCTGGCGCTCGGTCCCGTGATTGAACACTTGCAGTTGTTCGCCAAATAAAAGAAGAGGAGTACCAGATGTCCCAAGTACCCACGTCACGCAAAAGCCTGACGCTGTTCGATTCGGCGTTGCTCGGCCCTGCCGTTGTCGACGCCTTCAAGAAGCTGTCCCCGCGCACGCAAGTGCGCAGCCCGGTCATGTTCGTCGTTTTCGTCGGCAGCATCATCACAACGCTGCTGTTCATCCAGTCGCTGTTTGCCAAGGGTGAAGCCAGTTCCGGCTTCATCCTGGCCATCAGCATCTGGCTGTGGTTCACGGTCCTGTTCGCCAATTTCGCGGAAGCGCTGGCCGAAGGCCGCAGCAAGGCCCAGGCGGCGTCGCTGCGCAACCTCAAGCAAACGTCGATGGCCAAGAAGCTGAGCGATCCGCGCCACGGCACCACCTGGCTGCCGGTCGCTGCCAGCGACCTGCGCAAAGGGAACGTCATCCTGGTTGAAGCAGGCGACGTGATCGCCATCGACGGCGAAGTCATCGATGGCGTGGCCTCGGTGGACGAAAGCGCCATCACCGGCGAATCGGCGCCCGTGATCCGCGAGTCCGGCGGCGACTTTTCCGCAGTCACCGGCGGCACCCGCGTGCTGTCGGACTGGCTGGTCGTCCGGGTGTCCGTCAACCCTGGCGAAACCTTCCTCGACCGCATGATCGCCATGGTCGAAGGCGCCAAGCGCCAGAAGACGCCGAACGAAATCGCGCTGACGATCCTGCTGGTGGCCCTGACCATTATTTTCCTGGTCGTGACCGTCACGCTGCTGCCGTTCTCGCTGTACGCCGTCGATGCAGCCAAGTCCGGCGTGCCGGTGTCGATCACGGTGCTGATCGCGCTGCTGGTCTGCCTGATCCCGACCACGATTGGCGGCCTGCTGTCGGCCATCGGCGTGGCTGGCATGAGCCGCATGATGCAGGCCAATGTGATCGCCACGTCCGGCCGCGCCGTGGAAGCGGCCGGCGACGTCGACGTGCTGCTGCTGGATAAAACCGGCACCATCACGCTGGGCAACCGCCAGGCGTCCGCGTTCATTCCTGCACCGGGCGTGACCGAAGAAACGCTGGCCGACGTGGCGCAACTGGCGTCGCTGGCCGACGAAACGCCGGAAGGCCGCTCGATCGTGGTGCTGGCCAAGCAGCGCTTCAATATCCGCGAACGCGACATGGGCGCCCTGAACGCCGCCTTCATCCCGTTCTCGGCCAATACCCGCATGAGCGGCGCCGACATGCAGGCGCCAGGCGGCCTGCGCTCGGTGCGCAAGGGTGCTGCCGACGCGGTCAAGCGCCACGTGGAAGCGCTTGGCATGCCCTACCCGGCTGAAGTGGCGCGCGCTGTCGACGACGTGTCGCGCCGCGGCAGCACGCCGCTGGTGGTGGTCGACGGCGGCCAGGTCATGGGTGTCGTGGAACTCAAAGACATCGTCAAGGGCGGCATCAAGGAGCGCTTTGCCGAACTGCGCCGCATGGGTATCAAGACCGTGATGATCACCGGTGACAACAAAGTGACGGCAGCGGCGATTGCCGCCGAAGCAGGCGTCGACGACTTCTTTGCCGAAGCAACGCCGGAAGCGAAGCTGAAACTGATTCGCGGCTATCAGAACGAAGGCCGCCTGGTGGCCATGACGGGCGACGGCACCAACGACGCGCCGGCGCTGGCGCAGGCCGACGTGGCCGTGGCCATGAATTCGGGCACGCAGGCAGCGAAAGAAGCCGGCAACATGGTCGACCTCGATTCGAATCCGACCAAGCTGCTCGAGATCGTGGAAATCGGCAAGCAGATGCTGATGACGCGCGGCTCGCTGACGACGTTCTCGATTTCGAACGACATCGCCAAGTATTTCGCCATCATCCCGGCAGCGTTCGTGGGCACCTACCCGCAATTGAAAGCGCTCGACATCATGCAGCTGACGAGCGCGTCGTCGGCGATCATGTCGGCCGTGATCTTCAACGCCCTGATCATCGTCGTCCTGATCCCACTGGCCCTGAAAGGCGTGCGCTACCGGGCCATTGGCGCTGCTGCCCTGCTGCGCCGCAACCTGCTGGTGTATGGCCTGGGCGGCATCATCCTGCCGTTCATCGGCATCAAGCTGATCGACATGGTGCTGTCCGCACTGAATCTCGCTTAAGCCACCAAGGAACCATCATGCTTACTATTCTTCGTCCCGCCCTCGTCCTGTTCGGCGCCCTGACGCTCGTTTGCGGCGTCCTGTATCCCCTGGCTGTCACCGGCATCGGCAGCGCTGCGTTCCCGGCGCAGGCCGGCGGCAGCATCGTCGAACTGAACGGCAAGGCAGTGGGCTCCAGCCTGATCGGCCAGTCGTTCTCGTCGCCGCAGTATTTCTGGAGCCGTCCGTCGGCCACCGGCCCGATGCCAAACAACGCCGCCGGCTCGAGCGGCGCCAACCAGGGCCCCACCAACCCGGCCCTGGTTGACGCAGTCAAGGGGCGCGTCGACGCCCTCAAGGCCGCCGACCCTGCCAACGCGCTGGCCATTCCGGTCGACCTGGTGACGGCTTCGGCCAGCGGGCTCGACCCCGAGATCAGCGTGGCGGCAGCGCGCTACCAGGCCGGCCGCGTGGCCCGCGTGCGCACCATGTCGCGCGACAAAATCGATGAACTCATCGTGGCCAATACCGCGCCCCAGTACTTCGGCTTCTTTGGCGAAGCCAGGGTCAACGTGCTGGCGCTGAACCTGGCGCTGGACGCGCAGGCTGCGCCCGCACCCGCACCCGCACCCGCACCCGCACCTTAAGCTGCCGCGTTACACTCGCGTATGACCTCCACCAACGAACCGCGCCCGTACCAGCGCCCCGACGCCGACGCCCTGCTGGCCAACGTCCAGGCGCAGGAGCGGCGCGCCGCGCGCGGCAAGCTGCGCATTTATTTCGGCGCGTCCGCCGGCGTCGGCAAAACCTTCAGCATGCTTGCCGCGGCGCGCAAGCTGCAGGCCGACGGCGCCAATGTGCTGGTGGGGGTAGTGGAAACCCATGGCCGCAGCGAGACGGCGGCCATGCTCGAGGGACTCGCCGTGCTGCCGCTCAAGGCAGTGGAATACCGCGGCAAGTCGCTGTCCGAATTCGACCTGGACGGCGCGCTGGAACAGGCGCCGCCCTTGATATTGATGGATGAGCTGGCGCACTCGAATGCAGCCGGCTCGCGCCATCCGAAGCGCTGGCAGGACGTCGAGGAACTGCTCGACGCGGGCATCGACGTGTTCACCACCGTCAATGTCCAGCACCTGGAAAGCCTCAACGACGTCGTGGGCGGCATCACCGGCATCCGCGTTGCTGAAACCGTGCCCGACACGGTATTCGACCTGGCCGACGAAGTGGTCCTGGTCGACATCCCTGCCGACGAATTGCTGGCGCGCCTGAACAGCGGCAAGGTCTACCAGGCGCAGCAGGCCGCCCGCGCCTCCAAAAACTTTTTCCGCAAGGGCAACCTGATCGCCCTGCGCGAACTGGCGCTACGCCGTACGGCCGACCGCATCGACGACGATGTGCGCGCGTATCGGGTAGAAAAGTCAATTGACGCGATCTGGAAAACCGGCGCCGCGCTGCTGGCCTGCGTCGGCCCGCGTCCGGGCTGCGACCACGTCGTGCGCAGCGCCGCGCGCCTGGCCGGGCAGCTCGGCACCGGCTGGCATGCGATCTATGTCGAAACGCCGGCGCTGCAGCGTTTGCCGGACGCCCAGCGCGAACAAATCCTCAAGACGCTGAAACTGGCCCAGGACCTGGGCGCGACGACGTCCGTGCTATCGTCGAACGACATCGCCCAGGCCACGGTGGAGTATGCCCGCAGCCATAACCTGTCGAAAATTGCGCTGGGCCGCGGGCACCGCACCTGGCCTTGGCGCAAGTCCCATATCCGCAGCATTGCCGCCCAGGCGCCCGACATCGACCTGGTCGAAATCGGTAACGCAGTCAACGACGCGGCGCCCGAGAAGGCCCCCGGCGCCGACGTGCGCACGCTGGCGACATCCCGGCGCAGCAAGCAGCGCGCCTGGTCCTACCTATGGGCGGCCGGCGCCAGCCTGGCAACGGCAGTCGTGGCGGCGCCGCTGCTCGCGTTCCTCGACCTGGCCAATATCGCGATGCTGTTCCTGCTGGTGGTGGTGCTGGTGGCGGTGCGCTTCGGGCGCGGCCCGTCGGTGCTGGCGACCTGCGTGAGCGTGGCGTGTTTCGATTTCTTCTTCGTGCAGCCCCGCTTCACCTTTGCCGTCTCCGACTTCCAGTACGTGATCACGTTTGCCGTGATGCTGGCGGTGGGCTTGATTACCGGCCACCTGACATCGAACCTGCGCTTCCAGGCGCGCGTGGCGTCGCAGCGGGAAGCGCGCTCGCGCGCCCTGTACGAGTTTGCGCGCGAATTGTCCGGGGCCCTGCAGACCGACCAGATCATCGACACCACGCGCGACTTCATCCAGCGCGCGTTCCGCGCCAAAGCCATCATGCTGGTGCCGGACGACGCCGCGCGACTGCAAGCGCCGGTCGACGCCACGGCGCTGGACTTGGGCATTGCGCAGTGGGCCTTCGACCGCGCCGAAAGCGCGGGCCTGGGCACCGACACGCTCCCGGCCAGCAAGGTGTTTTATCTGCCGCTGGTCGCGCCCATGCGCACGCGCGGCGTGCTCGCCATCGAGCCGGAACACGCGCGCTGGATCCTGATTCCCGAACAGCGCCAGCAGCTAGACACCTTTGCCGCACTGGCCGCCATTGCGCTCGAACGCGTCCACTACATCGAAGTGGCCCAGGGCGCGCTCGTGACGATGGAGTCCGAGCGGCTGCGCAATTCCCTGCTGGCGGCGCTGTCGCATGACCTGCGCACGCCGCTGACGTCTTTGGTGGGCCTGTCGGAGTCATTGGCCGGCTCGAAGCCAGCGCTGGCGCCGCTGCAGCTGTCGATGGCGCACGACCTGCACGACGAGGCGCTGCGCATGAGCGCACTCGTGGCGAACCTGCTCGACATGGCGCGCATCCAGAGCGGCGAAGTCAAATTCAACCTGCAGTGGCACGACCTGGAAGAAGTGGTTGGCAGCGCCCTGCGCATCTGCACCGCGCAGCTGAAGGGCCACGATGTGTCCACCAGGCTGGCGCCCGACCTGCCGCTGGTGCTGTTCGACGCCGTGCTGATCGAACGCGTGCTGTGCAACCTGCTGGAAAACGCGGCCAAATACACGCCGCCCGGCGCGCGCATCGTCATCGCGGCGCAGTTGTTCGGCGCCTGGGTGAATGTCACCGTGTACGACAACGGGCCGGGCCTACCGCCGGGGAACGAAGACGCCCTGTTCGAAAAATTCACGCGCGGCGAACGCGAATCGGCCAAGCCCGGCGTGGGACTGGGCCTGGCCATTTGCCGCGCGATCGTCGAAGCCCATGGCGGCACAATCAACACCTGCCGATCGCCCGAGGGTGGCGCCGGCTTCGTGTTTTCCCTGCCGCGCGGCACCCCGCCGGCCGCGCCCGAACCCGAACTGACGCGAATGGAACATGCCAATGGCTGACATGACAGAGTCTGTCCGCCCCACCGCAGTGGTGGTGGAAGACGACCTGCAGATCCGCGCGTTCGTCTCCCGTGCGCTGGTCGACGCGGGCTGGAACGTGATTGAGATGAGCGCCATCGACGACGCCTGGCTGCATCTGCCGGACCTGTTCGTCCTCGAAATGGGCCTGCCAGAAGGCGATTGCGTCAGCTTCATCGCAGCCGTGCGCCAACGCTCGCGCGTGCCGATCATCGTGATGACGGCGCGCGTGGACGCCAGCGAAAAAATGCGCGCGCTGGCCGCCGGCGCCAACGACTATGTGAGTAAACTGTTCGGTGTCGGCGCACGCTTCAGCGCCTTGCTGCAGCGGTTCCGGCCGCACCCTACTGGAGAATATCAATGAACGAGCCGGCCCTGACTGCACTCCTGGTCGAAGACGAGCCGCAGATCCGCCGCTTCGTGCGCGCGGCCCTGGAAGAAGAAGGCTGGCAGGTCTTTGAAGCGGCCACGCTGGCCCGCGGCCTGATCGACGCCGGCACCCGCACGCCCGACCTGATCGTGCTCGACCTGGGCCTGCCGGACGGCGACGGCATCGACTTCATCACCGACATCCGCAAGTGGTCGGCGGTGCCCGTCATCGTGCTCTCGGCCCGCATCCAGGAATCGGAAAAGATCCGCGCGCTCGACGCGGGCGCGGACGACTATCTCACCAAGCCGTTCGGCGTGGGCGAACTGCAGGCGCGCGTGCGCGCGACCTTGCGGCGCCAGCGCCAGCCGGGCGTGGACGATACCGGCGTCGTGCAGTTCGGCGCCGTGACGGTGCACCTGAAGGACCGGCGCGTGTCGAAAGGCGGCGAGAACGTGCACATGACGCCCACCGAATACCGCCTGCTGGCGCTGATGGTCGCCAACGCCGGACGGGTGGTGTCGAACCCGCAGCTGCTGCGCACCGTCTGGGGGCCGGCGCACGTGGAGAACGGCCACTACCTGCGCATCTACATGGGCCACCTGCGCCATAAACTGGAAGACGACCCGGCCCAGCCGCGCTACCTGCTTACCGAAACAGGCGTCGGTTATCGCCTGCTGCTGTCGAGTTGAACCGCTCCGCGCCAAAAATTTCCTGAAGCTATCGTAACAACGCGCCTGCAGGCCAGCCTCTAGAATTATTTCCGAGAGTGTCGCGCTGTTATCGAGGAAATGATATGTCGAAGAAAGATGTACCCGGGATCGGGGAATATGGGGGCCCGGCGGGTGGCTGGGGTGCACTGCAGGCCGTTGCCAAGGCCATTCGCGGCGAAATGTCGACGCGCGCCACCAGCATCATGCTGCACGTGAACCAGCCGCAGGGCTTCGATTGCCCCGGCTGTGCGTGGCCCGATCCGCGCGAAGGCTCGTCCTTCGAATTTTGTGAAAATGGCGCCAAGGCAGTGTCGTGGGAAGCAACCAACAAGCGCGTCACGCCGGAATTTTTCGCGCAGCACAGTGTCGGCGAACTGTGGCAATGGGAAGATTTCGCCCTCGAGTGGGAAGGCCGCCTGACTCACCCGATGGTCTACGATGCAGCGCGCGACCACTATGTGCCCATCTCCTGGGAGCAGGCATTTTCTGAAATTGGCGCGCACCTGCGCGCCCTGCCCAACCCCGACATGGCCGAGTTTTACTGTTCCGGCCGCACCTCGAACGAGGCAGCCTTTTTGTACCAGCTGTTCGTGCGTGAATTCGGCACCAACAATTTTCCCGATTGCTCGAACATGTGCCACGAAGCGACCAGCGTCGGCCTGCCCCAGTCGATCGGCGTCGGCAAGGGCACTGTCACTTTGGCCGACTTCGATGAATGCGATGCGATTTTCTCGTTCGGCCACAACCCCGGCACCAACCATCCGCGCATGCTGTCCACGCTGCGCGCGGCGCGCCTGCGCGGCGCGCCCATCGTCGTGTTCAATCCGCTGAAGGAACGCAGCCTGGAGCGCTTCAAGTCGCCCCAGCACGCGGTGGAAATGACGGTCGGCAAAGCGGTGCCCATCGCCACATCGTACTACCAGGTCAAGGTAGGCGGCGACGCGGCAGCCGTGCAGGGCATGATGAAGGCGTTGCTGGCCATGGAGGCGGCCGGACCGGGTGTCCTCGACCGCGCGTTCATTGCCGCGCATACGGCCGGCTTCGACCAACTCGTGGCGGACATCGCCGCCACGCCGTGGGAAGAAATTGAAACCGTGTCGGGCCTGGCCCGCGCCGACATCGAGGCGGCAGCGCAAGTGTACGCCCGGGCCGAGCGCGTCATCATCTGCTACGGCATGGGCATCACCCAGCACCGGCACGGTACGGCCAACGTGCAGCAACTGGCCAACCTGCTGCTGCTGCGCGGGAACATGGGCCGGCCCGGCGCCGGCATCTGTCCTTTGCGCGGGCACTCGAATGTGCAGGGCGACCGCACGGTCGGCATCACTGAAATCCCCACCCAGGCTTTCCTCGACAGCCTGCAGCGTGTATTCGGCTTCGCTCCGCCACGCGCAAAGGGCCACAGCGCCGTCGAGACCATTGCGGCGATGCGCGACGGCCGGTCGACGGCGCTGGTGTGCATGGGTGGCAACCTGCCAGTCGCCATGTCCGATCCCGCCGCCTGCGAGGATGCCATGCGCAAACTCGGTTTGTCGGTCCACATCGCCACCAAGCTCAACCGCTCGCACCTGATGGTCGGCAAGCACACCTATCTGCTGCCCTGCCTGGGCCGCACCGAGCAGGACGTGCAGGCCGGCGGCGTGCAGTCGGTGACGGTGGAAGACTCCATGTCAATGGTGCACGCTTCGCGCGGCAGCCTGCCGCCGGCGTCGCCGCATCTGCTGTCGGAGCCGGCCATCGTGGCCGGCATCGCCCGGGCAGCGCTGCCCGATACCACCGTGGAATGGGACGCCATGGTAGCCGACTACAGCCGCATCCGCGCCGCCATCGAAGCAGTGTTTCCGGATTTTGCCGGCTACAACGATAAGGTGAAGGCGCCGCGCGGGTTCCGGCTCGACATTCCGGCCAGCCGGCGCGTCTGGCAGACGCCGTCGCAGCGCGCCAATTTCATCATCCACGACCGCGACCGCGAACGCCCGCGTGCGCGTCCCGGCGTGCACCAGCCGCTGGTGCTCACCACCGTGCGCAGCCACGACCAGTACAACACCACGATCTATGGCAAGAACGACCGCTACCGGGGCATCACCGGCCGGCGCGACGTGCTGTTCATGCATGCCAACGACCTGGCCGAACGGGGGCTCGAACACGGCGACCTGGTCGACATCGAGGCGGTGGCGGAACAGGCTCACCCGGCCGCGCCGCGCATCGTACGCAACTTTATCGCCGTGGCATTCGACATCGCGCGCGGCGCCGCCGCAGCGTATTACCCGGAAGCGAATGGCCTGATCGCACTGGATAATTTTGATCCGCGCAGCGGCACGCCCTCGTACAAATCGGTGCCGGTCGTGATCCGGCGCGCCGCCATGCCGGCGGGCGAATCCGGCGAAGCGAACCGGTCCATGCGTGGTGTTTCAGTGGGCAAGATCGACCACGCCTGATCGCATTTCCGGCTTGATAAGACAATTCTTACACGCGCGCGAGTTGTGTCCGCACATTGATCCGAAGTCGGCTTTGCTACGCTTTCCGACATCGTACCAACCCAAAAAAATCCCATGCATTCAACTACCGCAATCACGCGCTCTGGGACCGGCGCGCCCTTTGCCATCGTCGTCCACGGCGGCGCCGGCGCCAGGCAGGAAGACGCCGACGGCTGCGATGTGGCGGCCTGCGCCGGCCTGGCTGTCCTGCAGGCCGGCGGCGAGGCGCTCGACGCCGTCGTGCAAGCCGTCACGGCGCTGGAAAACGACGGCCGCTTCAATGCAGGCACCGGCGCGGTGGTCGCACCGGATGGCGTGACCATTGAAATGGATGCGTCGGTGATGGACACGCGCGGGCGCCTGGGCGCCATTGCCTGCGTGCGCGATGTACAGAACCCGGTGCTGCTGGCGCGCGAAGTGGCCGATACACCGCATCGCCTTCTGGCCGGCGAAGGCGCCCAGCGCTTTGCTGCAGTGCGCGGCCTGGCGCCAGCGCTTCCCGTCACTGCCGCTCTTGCGCAGCGCCGCATGGCGCACCTGGACCAGGCCCTCCAAGCCGGCGCGCCGCAGGATAGGGCCCGGCGCGACGCCGTGCTGCGCTTGTGGAATTACCCCGGCCAGCCAGTGGGGGGCGCCAGCACCGGTTGCGACACCGTCGGCGCCGTGGCGCGCGACGCCGAGGGCCACTTTGCCGTCGCTGCCTCCACCGGCGGCGTGGCCCCGGCGCTGCTGGGCCGCGTGGGCGACACGCCTTTGATTGGCGCCGGCTTCTATGCCGGCAGCGAAGGCGCCGTGGCCGTCACGGGCACCGGCGAAGACATCATCCCGCTGCTGCTGGCGCACACCGTGTACGGCTGGATCGCCGGCGGCATGCCGCTGCAGGAAGCGCTCGAGCGCGGCGTGGCGCTGCTGCCCGAGGGCAGCGACGTGGGCATCATTGCCGTCAGCCGCACCGAACAGGGCCATCACAGCAACCGGGCCATGCCCACCTCGAACGGACTGTAAATGAACATGCACACGACTTCACGCAGCGGCCACCTCGTCATCGTCGGCGGCGGCGAGGACCGCGTCGACGACAAGGAAATCCTGGCGCGCTTCGTTGCCCTGTCGGGTGGTGCCGACGCCAACATCGTCGTCATCACCGCCGCCAGCACGGTGCCGGAAAAAATGTGGGAGATCTACGACGAGGCGTTCGGGGCGCTGGACGTGGCGCACCGCGCGCCGCTGCACCTGGCGTCGCGCGCCGAGGCCAACAACCCGGACAACGCGCGCCGCATCCTCGATGCCACCGGCATCTTCATGACCGGCGGCGACCAGAAACGCCTGCTGGCCATCATCGGCGGCACCGCCGTGGCCGGCGCCATGCACGAAGCCGTGTTGTCGAACGGCGCCTGCATCGGCGGCACCAGCGCGGGCGCTTCGGCCATGTCGGCGCACATGCTGGCCGACGGCCGCGCCGAACTGAATCCGGAAAAAGGCGCCGTCAGCCTGGGCGCCGGCCTGGGCCTGGTGCGGCGCGCCGTCATCGACCAGCATTTTTCCGAGCGCCACCGCCTGGCGCGGCTGCTCAGCGTCGTGGCGCAAAACCCGTATTTGCACGGCATCGGCATCGACGAAGACACGGCGCTGGTCATTGCGCTGGGGGCCAGCATCGAAGTCATCGGCCACGGTTCGGTCACGCTGGTCGACGGGCGCGACGTCATCTCGAACGTCGCCGACGCCAGCCGGCGCGAGAGCCTGGAACTGATCGACGTGCGCCTGCACATGCTGCCCGCCGGCAGCCGCTACCGGCGCCCGGACACCCCCGCCAGCGACCTGCCGGTCGTGCCCGCACCCCTGCATGACCTCGTCGATATCCTCACCCATCAAAGTGCGCACCATGAAGATCGTTAAACAGCGGTTCCTGCGCGGACCGAACCTCTATACGGCCCGGCCCTGCCTCCTCTCCGTGCTCGACCTCGAAGACCTGGACGGTGTCGCGTCGAACAGCGTGCCCGGTTTTGTCGACGCCCTGCTTGCGCTGATGCCGTCGCTGCACCGGCACCGCTGCTCGGTGGGGCATCCGGGCGGCTTCATCGAACGGCTGCGTGACGGCACCTACATGGCGCACACCGTCGAACATGTGGCGCTCGAGCTGCAATGCCTGGCCGGGGCGCCGGCCGGTTTCGGGCGCACGCGCAAACTGGCCAACGCGCCGCGCCAGTACAACGTGGTCTGCGCCTACCAGCTCGAAACCGTGGGCGCACAGGCGTTCCAGTTGGCGGTCGACCTGGTCGGCGCACTGGCGCACAGCCAGCCGTTCGACCTGGCCGCGCCGCTGGCGGCGCTGAAGGAGACGGCTGCGCGCCGCACGATCGGCACCAGTACTGCATCCACGCTCGACGCGGCGCGCCGGCGCGGCATTCCGATCCAGCGCATCACCGAAGACGCGAACCTGTTCCAGCTGGGCTGGGGCAACGCCCAGCGCCGCCTGCAGGCCACCATGACGGGCGCCACCAGCAACATCGCCGTGCACATGGCCAGCAACAAGCACCTGACCAAGACGCTGCTCGAACAAAGCGGCATCCCGGTGCCCAAAGGCGAAATCGTCACCACGCTGGAAGCGGCGCAGGCGGCGGCGCGGCGCCTGCGCGGCCCGGTCACCGTCAAGCCGCTCGACGCCAACCAGGGCAAGGGCGTGACCGCCTGCAGCCGCACGCCCGAACAGGTCGCCGCTGCGTATGCCCACGCGCGCGCCTTTGGCCGGCGCATCATCGTCGAGCAATTCATCGAAGGAGCCGACTACCGCGTGCTGGTCACAGGTAACAAGGTGGCGGCAGCGTCGATGCGGCTGCCGCCCAGCGTGACGGGCAACGGCGCCAGCACCCTGCGCGAACTGGTTGCCGTGGAAAACGCCAATCCGGCGCGCGGCGAAGGGCACGCCAACATCCTCACCAAAATTGCGCTGGACGACCATGCCGCGGGCCTGGTGCGCGAACAAGGCTATGAATTCGATGCGGTGCTGCCGGCCGGGATGACGGTGCAACTGCGCAGCAACGCCAACCTGTCGACCGGCGGCACCGCCGAAGACGTCACCGACCTGCTGCCCGACAGCACGCGCGTGCTGTGCGTGCGGGCGGCGCAAAAAATCGGCCTCGACATCGCCGGCATCGACATCGTCTGCCGCGACATCGCGCAGCCGCTCAAGGAGCAGCGCGGCGCCGTCATTGAAGTCAACGCGGCGCCCGGCATCCGCATGCACCACTACCCGAGCCGCGGCCAGCCGCGCGACGCCGGCGCCGCCATCGTCGAGGCCATGTTCGGCGCCGGCGACGGGCGCATTCCGGTGGTGGCAGTGACCGGCACCAACGGCAAGACCACCACCACCCTGATGCTGGCGCATGGCGCGCGCCTGGCCGGGCGCGCCACCGGCGTGACCACGACCGAAGGCGTGTACCTGAACGGCGTGGAAGTGGTGCGCGGCGACTGCTCGGGCTACTGGTCGGCCCGCAACGTGCTGGGCGCGCCCGACATCGATTTCGCGGTGCTGGAAACAGCGCGCGGCGGCATCCTCAAGCGGGGCCTGGCATTCGACCGCTGCGACGTCGGCATCGTGCTCAACGTGACCGACGACCACCTCGGCATGGACGGCATCGAGACCGTGGAAGACCTGGCGCGCGTCAAAAACGTGGTGGCGCGCTCGGCCGCAAAGGCACTGGTCCTCAATGCCGACGATACACACTGCCTGGCCATGGCGCGCACCCGGCGCAAGGGCGCCGAAGTGCTGCTGTTTTCCATGAACGCCGACAACCCGGCCTTGCTGCGCCACCTCGACGGACAGGGCCGCGGCGCCTACCTTGAAGATGGCTGCGTGGTGATGGCCGACGGCACGCGCCGCCACGCGCTCCTGAAAGCGGCCACCATGCCAGTGGCCATGGGCGGGCACGCGCGCTTCAACATTGCCAATGCGCTGGCCGTGGCGGCCGGCATGCTGGCTGCCGGCTTTACGCTGCCGCTGATTACCGCCTGCCTGTCCACGTTTGTCTCGGATAGCCGCAACAACCCGCTGCGCGCCAACCGGTTCGATGTGCGTGGCGTGACGGTGATTGTCGACTACGCCCACAACCCGGGCGCTTACGCGGCCCTGGGCGACATGGCGCGCTCGATGGCGCCGCAAAAAACCGTGGCCGTGGTGGCAGCTCCCGGCGACCGGCGCGACGACGACCTGCGGGAAGTGGGCGCCACGTGCGCGCGGGCGTTCGACATGGTGTTCGCGTATGAATCGGAGACGCGCGGGCGCGCATATGGCGCCACGCCCGACCTGATCATCGAGGGGGCAAGGTCAGTGCGGAACGACCCCGTCAACCTGCGCACCGAATACCAGATCCACGCGGCGCTGCGCCTCGGGCTGGCGCAGTGCGGGCCGGGCGACGTGCTGATTTTTACGTGCGCCTCGTCGGTGCTGGAGCTGGTCGAAGCGCTGCGTACCAGCGATCCGGAGACGGCTGAACGCATCGCTGCCGAAGCGTAGGAAAGGTCAGCGCAGCGTGACCGGCGTGCCGCCCTGGATGCTGGCCAGTTCCGACAGCACGGCAAACAGTTCCGTGTTGTCGCGCGTGTTGCGCCACTCGTTGTCGACGCGCTTGTAGTGATAACCGCCAGCCTTGGCGGCGACCCACATCTCCTGCAGCGGCGCCTGGCTGTTGACGATGATTTTGCTGCCGTTGTCGATGAATTCGATCTCCAGCACGTTGCCGCTGCGCTTGCATTCGACGTCGATCACATCGGCGTCGCAGGCGCGGTCCAGGGCGGCCTCGATGCTGTTCAACGTGCTGTCGGCCAGGTCCAAAAATTCTGTTTCGCTCATGCTACACTCCGAGATCTGATAATCAATCCGTGATTCTAATCGTGAAGTCAACTTTTGCGTTTCTGTGTGCTGCATTATCGCTGTCCGGCTGCGGCCAGACCGGTCCGCTGTACATGCCCAACATCCCTGCAGCACCGGTGGCCAGAACGACAGGTCCCGTGACGGTCTTGCCGCCCGCGGCCACGCCCGGCACGCCCGCTTCGCAACAGCCCGCGCCGCCTGGCGCCCCTCCCGTCTCTGATCAACAATAATCATGTCGCATTTCACTTACCTGGACGGCGTGCTGCACGCCGAGAGCACCCCTTTGCCACAGCTCGCCGACCAGTTCGGCACGCCCACGTACGTCTACTCGAAAGCCCAGCTGCTGGAAAACTACGCAGCGTATGCCGACGCCTGCGCCGGGCGAGACGCGCTGGTGTGCTATGCAATGAAGGCCAATTCGAACCTGGCCATCCTCGACCTGCTGGCCCGCCAGGGCGCCGGTTTCGACATCGTCTCGGGCGGCGAATTGCTGCGCGTGCTGGCTGTTGGCGGCGATCCCGGCAAGGTGATTTTTTCCGGCGTCGGCAAAAGCGCGGACGAAATGCGCCTCGCGCTTGAACACGGCATCCTGTGCTTCAACGTCGAATCGATTCCCGAACTGCACCGCCTCAACGACGTGGCCGGCGCCATGGGCAAGCGCGCGCCGGTGTCGCTGCGCGTGAACCCGAACGTGGACGCAAAAACCCATCCGTACATCGCCACCGGCCTGAAAGCCAACAAGTTCGGCGTGGCGTTCGACGACGCGCTGGCCACCTACCGCACCGCAGCCGCCCTGCCCCACCTGGACGTGGTCGGCATCGACTGCCACATCGGTTCGCAACTGCTGGACGATTCGCCGCTGCTCGAAGCGCTCGATAAACTGGTCGAGCTGATCGACACGCTGTCGCATGAAGGCATTTCGCTGCATCACCTCGATATCGGCGGCGGCCTGGGCGTCGACTACGGCGAGGTGGGCGAAGCGCCGCCAGTGGCCGTGGCCGATTACCTGGGACGCCTGTTCGCGCGCATCGATGCATGGCGCGCACGCAGCCACGACAGCCGCCCGATCAAGGTCATTTTCGAGCCGGGCCGCTCGATTGTCGGCAATGTCGGCGTGCTGCTCACCAAAGTGGAGTACATCAAGCCAGGCGTGGAAAAGAATTTCTGCATCGTCGACGCGGCCATGAACGACATGATGCGCCCGGCCATGTACCAGGCCTGGATGAAGATGGCGCCCGTGGTCCAGCGCGACGGCAATGCCGCCAGTTACGATGTGGTTGGTCCGGTATGCGAGTCGGGCGACTGGCTGGCCAAAGACCGGGTATTGAGCGTCGAAGCCGGCGACCTGCTGGTGATGCACACGGCCGGCGCGTACGGCATGACCATGGCGTCGAATTACAACACGCGCGGGCGGGCCGCGGAGATCCTGGTCGATGGCGACCAGGTGCACGTGGTGCGCCAGCGCGAATTGCCGGAAGATTTGTTCAAGCTGGAGTCGGTAATCAAGTAAGCCGCCCGCTAACCCCGTCATACCGGCGAAAGCCGGTACCTATAGTGAGTGCGCGGTAAAGTTGATTTCAACACTTTGTTCAATTCAACATGGGCCCCGGCTTTCGCCGGGGTGACGGTTTTTAATTCGCCGGTCCTAAGCTTGAACAGGCTGCGCCTTTTTTTTCGTCACGCTCCACACAACCCTCGCCCCCAGCAACACCGCCACAATCACCGCAAACAAAATCGGTTGCCCGATATTGTTCTTGGCCGCCTTCATCCACCAGTAATGCAGCACGCCCAGCGGCGCGATGACATAAATAAGCCTGTGCAGCCATTGCCAGCGCTTGCCGCCAAGTTTGCGGATCATGGCGTTATTGCTCGTGACGGCCAGCGGAATCAACAGCACAAACGCGATAAAGCCCACCGTAATGAACGGCCGCTTGAGCACATCTTTCCACATCGCCGCCACATCGAACCAGTGGTCGAACCAGAGAAACGCAGTGAAGTGCAGGAACGCGTAAAAAAAGGCATACAGCCCGAACATGCGGCGCAGGCGTACCAGCCAGTTCCATTTGAACAGGCGGCGCAGCGGCGTCACGCACAGGGTGATGACCAGGAAATACAGGGTCCAGTCGCCGCTGCTGTGCGTAATGAACGCCAGCGGGTCGGGCAAGGCGCCCACCACGCTGAGGTACACCATCCGCAAAAACGGGATCAATGCCGCCACGAACAGGGCGGCCTTGATTCCCTTGAACTGGGCGGGAGAAGGATTGAACGCCATCAGTAGAATTTTTTCAGGTCCATGCCGGCGTACAGCGACGCGACTTCAGGATAGCCGTTGAACATCAGTGTCTTGCGCTTCTTCTGGAAGAAACCGTCTTCACCGATGCGGCGCTCGGTGGCCTGCGACCAGCGCGGGTGGTCGACGTTTGGATTGACGTTCGAATAGAACCCGTATTCGGACGGCGCCGAGACATTCCAGGCGGTGCGCGGCTGGTCTTTCAGGAAGCGGATCTTGACGATCGATTTGCCTGATTTGAAACCGTATTTCCACGGCAGCACCATGCGTACCGGCGCGCCGTTCTGGTTCGGCAGCACCTGGCCGTACATGCCGAACGTCAGCAACGCCAGCGGATGCATGGCTTCGTCCATGCGCAAGCCTTCCACGTACGGCCACTCGAGCACGCGGCTGCGGATGCCGGGCATCTGGTTTTTATCGGCCAGCGTCGTGAATTCGACATATTTGGCGTTGCCGGTAGGCTCGACCTTCTTGATCAAATTCGACAGCGAAAAGCCTACCCACGGAATGACCATCGACCAGCCTTCAACGCAGCGCAGGCGGTAGATGCGCTCTTCCAGCGGCGCGATTTTCATCAGGCTGTCGAGGTCGAGCGTCATCGGTTTTTTGACTTCGCCTTCGATCTGCACAGTCCATGGGCGTGGCTTCAGGGTATGGGCATTTTCTGCCGGGTCGCCTTTATCGGTGCCGAATTCATAGAAGTTATTGTAGGTGGTGGCATCCTTGACCGGCGTGAGCGTCTCGGCCAGCGAATACGCCGGATTGCGCGTGGCGGCAATTTTGGCGCCGGCTGGCGCCTGCGCGAACGCTTCGCGGTTGGCCATTTCCCATAGCGCGCCACCAGCGACGGCGCCCAGCGTCATTTTCGCGATGAACTGGCGCCGTTGTTCGTAGATGGCCTGGGGGGTGATTTCCGACGCCAGCGGGACGGCGTGCGGGGAACTGCGTTTGATCAGCATGTGAAACTCCGGCAAATGTGGAAAAGCGACTTGATTTCGCTTAACAGTACACCATTCACCGAAGTTTGGCTGCGCGTGAACCGGCTGTTAAAGCTTCCCGTAAGAATGCAGGCCGGAAAGGAACATATTTACGCCAAGGAAAGCAAACGTCGTCACCAGCAACCCGACAACTGCCCACCACGCTGCCGCGCGCCCGCGCAGGCCGGCCATCAGGCGCATGTGCAGCCAGGCCGCGTAGTTGAGCCAGACGATCAGAGCCCAGGTTTCCTTCGGATCCCACGACCAGTAGCCGCCCCAGGCGTCCGCTGCCCACAGCGCACCGAGGATGGTGGCAACCGTAAAGAACGCAAAACCGACCGAAATGGCCTTGTACATGACGTCGTCGAGCACGTCGAGCGCAGGCAGGCGGTCGGCCAGGATGCCGTGCGACTTCAACAGGTAAGCGACCGCGACCATGGCAGCCAGGGCAAAGGTGCCGTAACCGATGAAGTTGGCGGGCACGTGGATTTTCATCCACCAGCTTTGCAGGGCGGGCACCAGTGGCTGGATGTCGGCGGCGTCGCGCGCGACCGTGTACCAGAGCAGGAAACCGACTGCCGCCGTAATGATCAGCAGGACGAACGCTCCCAGCTGGCGGGTTTTGTAGTGCTGCTCGTAATACAGGTAAAACAGCGCCGTGATCATGGAAAACAAAATGAACACTTCATACAGGTTCGAGACCGGAATGTGGCCGACGTCGCTGCCGATCAGGTACGACTCGTACCAGCGCACCATCATGCCGGTAAAGCCCAGCACGACTGCTGCCCAGCACAGCTTGGAGCCAATGGACGCGCCGCTGGGCGAGCGCGCCAGCAAACCGATCCAGTAAAACACGGTGGAAAACACGAACAGCGCGCTCATCCACAGAATGGCCGACTGGCTCGACAGCATGTATTTCAGCAGGAAGCGTTTGTTTGCCATGTCGAGCGCGCCGCCGTATTGCGCGATCGCCAGCAGCGACAGCGCGGCAACCAGGGGCATCAGCCAGCGCACCGCCTTGAAATGCCAGCCCAGCGCGGCAAACGTCGGCGCCGCCAGGAACAGAATGACTTTTTCGTAGATGTCCATGTGCGCGCCGTAGCGGTTCAACGCAAACAGGACGGCGGCCAGCAGACCCGCGCCAAACAGCCAGTCGATGGCGGAGAGGCGGCGGAAGTAGCCGTCGGGACGGGTGTAAGTTTCAGTGCTTGTCAGTTGCATGGTGTTCTCCTGCGGCAAGACTACGCCAGTTGCGGCAGTTTGCGTGCCAAATCTTGATATTCAGTCTCGAAATCGAGCGTTTTGCGCTGCGTGCTCATGGCCATCAAGGCATGCGCGCCTGCGCTGTCGTCCGTCAGCCACACCCACAGGCGCCGCTCGCGGACGTAAAACATGGAAAACACGCCCAGGACCAGCAGGATGCAGCCCAGGTACACCACGTTTTTGCCGGGCGAACGCGTTACTTGTAACACCGATGCCTTCACTTCCGTGAAATCATCAAGCTGCAAATAAACAGGGGCAGCATAAAACACATTGTCCGACAGCGCATTCAGGCTCAGTTGCAGGAAGCGGCCGTTTTGCTGGTCGGCCGTGACTGGCGCCATGCCGGCGCGCGCATGGGCCGCTTGCCACAGTTCCCACATCACGCCGTTGAGCATCTTCATGAACAGGTCGGCAGCGCGTTCCTGCTCCCCGGCCGGAATTTTTTCCAGGAACTTGGCCACACCCGCGTAGCCGCCGTCGCCCACACCCTGTCCGGCAAAAATATCCAGCGTTTTAGCTGCCGACGTGGCCAGTTGCGCGGTCAGGTCCGCCGAGCCGCCGCTGGGCGCGACACGTTCAGCGTAAGCGCGCGCTGCCACCACGCGCAGGGCCGGATCGGCCAGCGCGGCGCGCAGCAGCATCCACTCGCGCACGCTGTGGTTGGCGTCGGCGGGGATGCGCAGGTAGCTGAAGTTCTGGGACGGGTCGCTGCGCATGCCGGCCAAAAACACTTCGGCGCCGTCGAGCGTCACTGGCTGCATGTAGTTCAGGTATTCGCGCGCCTGGCCGGTTTTGTCGCGCAGCTTGTACTGCACGCTGGGGCCGACGTTTTTCAGGTCCTTGTTGTGGGCGTTCTTGCCAGCCGAGCCTGAATGCTTGTCGAGACCCTGGGCAAACTGCTCGCCCAACGATTGTCCCTTTTTGACACCGCGCACGTCGGCACTTTGCGTGTTTTCCACGTTGAACGGGCGAAATCCCGACCACTCGACCGTGTAGCCGCCCTGCTGCAGGCTGGTGGCGCCATTGACTTCGCCAGCGAACGGAAACTCTTTGGTGTCCGTGCCCGCCATGGGGAACCCGGTAAGTTTTAATTTGCTGCCACCGTCTTCGAAACTGCTCTGGTAGACCGCCACGCCGCGGTAGATCAGCGGTTCGTTGACCTTGATGGTGGCGGGGAATTCCTTGCCGGTTTCATTGTCGTGCACCACCACTTCACTGGCAAACAGGCGCGGCATGCCGGTCGAGTAAAAATCGATGATGAATTTGTTCAGCTTGATGGTGAACGGCAGTGGCTGAATCAGGATACCGTCGGCGCGCGCAATGATGGCGGTATCGCTGGCCTGGCCCTCGGGAATCATCGTGTTGCCGCGAAAGGTGGGGTTGTCCGCACTCAAGCTGTGTCTGGCCGGGATCTGGGCAATCAGGCCGCCGCCCTGGTACGCCGTCTTACCAAAGAAAAATTCCTGGAAGCGGATCGGCAAGTCGGAATCGAGCATGCCGCCAACCAGGATGACGATGATGGCGCTGTGGGCAAAGATATAACCAAGCTTGTTGGCCGCGCCCTTCTTGGCAGCAACCAGCGTGCCCTGCCCTTTATCGACGATCTTGACGCGGTAGCCGGCGTCCTTGAGCCGCTGTGCGGTCTGCGCTGCCAGCGCCGGACGGGCCATGGCGGCGCGCCATTCGGCTTTGTGGTGAAAATTGCGCAGCGAATCTTCGCGCACATTGTCGCGCCAGCTGCGCATGTCGCGCAGCATTTTGGGGCCGTTGCGGGTAATGCAGAGCGCAGTCGACGTAATCAAGGCCCCCAGGATCAGCAGGAACCACCAGCTCGAATACAGCGCATACAGGCTGAATTTATCGAACACCGCAGCCCAGAAAGGGCCGAACTGGTTGATGTAATTGGGCGCCGGTTCATTCTGTTTCATCACAGTGCCGATCATCGACGCAATCGCGATGATGGTCAGCATGCTGATGGCAAAACGCATCGAGGACACCAGCTCGACCAGTTCGGCCAGCCAGCGGCGCCGCGTGTTCAGTTCAATTCCAGTGGTGCTCATTTAACTATCCCATAACAAAAAGGGCAGTCCGCTCACGCGGCTGCCCCTGGCACATCCATTTTCGAATCCGATTTATTTAACGCCGGCGATATAGTCCGCCACCGCCTTCATCTCATCGTCCGACAGGCGCTTGGCCAGTGTCGTCATTTGTGCGCTGTTGCCGCGCTTATTATCCCTGAATGCCACCAACTGGGCCAGTGTGTAATCCTGGTGCTGGCCGGCCAGGCGCGGATACTGGATCGGAATGCCGGCGCCGGTAGCACCATGACAACTGGCGCAGGCCGCCACGCCTTTATCGGCAATCCCGCCGCGCCAGATTTTACGGCCCAATTCGACGGTATCCTTGTTTTTGGCGGCGCCCGGTTTGCCGGGTTGCGTGGCCAGATAAGCAGCCAGGTCGTGCTTTTCAGCGTCGGTCAGGGCTTTTGAATACGGCGTCATGATGGGATTGACGCGCCCGGGGGTGGTGAAATCGACCAGCTGCTTGTAAATATAATGCGCGTTTTGCCCGGACAGTTTCGGATTGGCGGCCATGGTGGAATTGCCGGCAGCGCCGTGGCACGTAACGCAGGCAGGAAGATTGCGGGCAGGGTCCCCAGCGCTGTAGAGCGTTGCACCTTTGGCGGGGTCGGGTTTGGCGGCTGGCGCGGCGGGCGCCGGGGCGGCGAGGGCAAAGGCCGCGGTGCAAAATAATGCCGCAGCGACAACTGGTAAAAACGCACGATTCATTCAACCACCCTGAATTAAAGAGTCAAAAAAATGGTTCCGGGATTTACAGTGCATCGATCTTTGCGGCCCCAACCCAGAGGGCAGACCATCCTTATTGTACAATAGAGTCCTTCGCTCTCCCGCCTCATTTGTTGCACTTTTCACCTCTTCTTCCCCCATGTCCAAACTCTGGCAAGCCCGCTTCTTTACGACCGTGAATCAATTGCGCGATTTACCCGACACCCAGGTGCCGGAAATCGCTTTTGCCGGCCGTTCCAATGCCGGCAAATCGACCGCAATTAATATCCTCACCAACCAGAAGGGTCTGGCGTTCGCGTCGAAAACCCCTGGCCGCACCCAGCACATCAATTACTTTTCGATTGGCGGCGCCCATATCGCCCAGCACCGCAAGGATGCGACCATCGTCGAAGAAATCCAGGCGCTGCTGGTCGACTTGCCCGGTTACGGCTATGCGGAAGTGTCGGGTTCGGCCAAGCTGCACTGGCAAAAACTGCTGGGCGATTATGTCCAGCGCCGCGAGCAGCTCGCCGCCCTGGTGCTGATCATGGATTCGCGCCGCCCGTTCACGGAACTGGACGTGCAGATGCTGGAATGGTTCGCCCCTACCGGCAAGCCGATCCACTGCATCCTGACCAAGTCGGACAAACTCAACCGTAACGAATCAACCAATGCCCTGCGTTCGGCGCGCGCCACGCTGGCCAGCTATGTCGACGAAGACGGCGAAGGTTTCCCGTTCACGGTGCAGCTGTTCTCGGCCTTGAAGCGCGCCGGCATCGACGAAGCGAACGACAAGATCCTGGCGCTGATGGGCCTGGACCAGGATGATGAAGAAGGTGAAGCAATCACGGAGAACGACGACGCAGGAGTTCCACCAGAACAACAGCCCGACTAATTTTTAGGAAGCACGATGCTCATTCCCCACGCCCAGTACCCCGCCGTTCGTCCCCGCCGCATGCGCCGCGATCCATTTTCGCGCGCGCTGATGCGCGAAAACACGATCACCGCATCCGACCTGATCTATCCGGTCTTCATCCTCGACGGCGACAACCAGCGCCAGCAGGTGGCGTCGATGCCGGGCGTGGAGCGCGTGTCGATCGACCTGCTGATGGACGTGGCTGCAGAGTGCGTGCAGCTGGGCATCCCCGTGCTGGCGCTGTTTCCGGTCGTCGATGCATCGCTGAAAACCTACGATGGCGTCGAGGCGACCAACCCCGACGGCCTGGTGCCGCGCGCCGTGCGGGCACTGAAAAGCCGCTTCCCGGAACTGGGCGTGCTGACCGACGTGGCGCTCGACCCGTACACGACGCACGGCCAGGATGGCTTGCCCGATGAAAACGGCTACATCGTCAACGAAAAAACCATCGAGATGCTGATCAAGCAGGCGCTGGCACAGGCCGAAGCCGGCGTCGATGTGGTTGCCCCGTCGGACATGATGGACGGGCGTATCGGCGCGATCCGCTCGGCACTGGAAGACGCCGGCTACATCCACACGCGCATCATGGCGTACTCGGCCAAGTTCGCCTCGGCGTTCTACGGCCCGTTCCGCGATGCGGTGGGGTCCAGCACCAACCTGGGCAAGGCTGATAAAAACACGTACCAGATGGACCCGGCCAACAGCGACGAAGCCCTGCGCGAAGTGGCGCTCGACCTGGCCGAAGGCGCCGACATGGTGATGGTGAAACCAGGCATGCCGTACCTGGACATCGTGCGCCGCGTGAAGGACGAATTCAAGGTGCCGACGTTTGCGTACCAGGTCAGCGGCGAATACGCGATGCTGAAAGCTGCGGCGCAAAATGGCTGGCTGGATCACGACAAGGTCATGATGGAGTCGATGATGGCGTTCAAACGCGCGGGCGCCGATGGCGTGCTGACGTATTTCGCCCGGGATATCGCCCGGCTGCTGAAAGCCCGCGGCTGATTTAGTACCACTACATCCCGTCATCCTCCCGGCGAAAGCCGGGACCCAAGTCGTTCGCATCCACGCGCCTCAACCAACTTCGGAAGCTCAGCATGGGTACCGGCTTTCGCCGGTATGACGGTTTTCAAGTTCCGATTGTTAGCGGACTTTAACGCAGCCATACTGCGAAAACATCACCCCCGCGGCGGTTTGTACTCCGGGAACATTTCCTTGAACAGGAATGCCTGCAAATCTGCCGTGTCCGCCGGGCGCGCGCTCTTTGTCACCACGCGCTGCAAACGGTGCGAATCCCACTCGAAGTCGCCGGTCTTTTCCTTGCGGATCAGCTCGATCATCTTGTTGACGATCGCGGTCTCCAGGTCCGGCGCGCTGCCCTGCTCCACCGTCACCGACGTCAGCCAGCGGCGCTTGAAGTTTGGGTTCCAGCCGCGGAACTTCAGGTCGGCGCTGTGGAACGTCTTGTTCGAGACGCTGAACACGCCGCCCGTTTCATTCTTGTCGTCGCCACGGCTGCGGCCATTGGCGGCGGCAATGTTCGCCATGGCGATACGGTTGGCGCGCGCGTCGTCGCTCTCGGCAGCCGGGCTGTCGGTTGGCGTCGGCGCGCCGCGCTGGGCCCGGCGCGCTTCGATGGCGGCAGCCATGTCCATTTCCGGCGGTGGCGGCTTGGCCACTTCTTTCGGCTCGGTCCGCTCGACCACCTCGACCGGCTTTTCCTTCGGCGTCGTGATGGTGTTCGGCAAACGCTTGATTTCGACCCGCTGCGGCTTCGTCGGTTTCACGGTCTTGACGGTTTTCTTCGGCGCCTGTTCCTGGCGCTGTGGCTTCGGTTTGCCAACGGGCACCGGCGCGATGTAGACCATGGCCGCGCCGTCAGGCGGCCGGGCGCGCTGTGGCGGCTTTGTTTCCGGCTGCAGGAAGTACACCAGCACCACCAGCAAGTGCACCAGGACGGTCGCGATCAGGCCATAGCGATTGGGCTTGCGCTTGCCATAGCTCGGCTCCTGCGTGCCAGGCATGGGCTGGCCGCAATGGGAGCAAATGCCGCTGTCGTCAGCGGCTGAATGAGGATGGTCGCGCAAGATGATACGAACTTTCGATTGGCAAAAACAGGCACAGTGCCGCAGTCTAAACGTTTTCCGGCGGGCCTGTCGTTACCCGACTGAGTTGACCGATGCTTGCCAGCTTACAAGAACCCCGTCCTGACGGTTGTTACAAGGTGTATCCGTGGTTGACTCAGTGTACTGGATCGAGCGCCACCTGCTTGCCTGGCGCCGTGCCGTGCGAAGGCATGGCGTGCATGGCCAGCGTATCGTCAGTCATCGGACCGGTGCCGCTATATTTATCCAGGAACAGATAGATGACCGGCGTAATGTACAGCGTGATCACTTGCGAGAACAGCAAGCCGCCCACCACTGCCAGTCCCAGCGGCTGGCGCAGTTCGGCGCCAGCGCCCAGGCCCAGGGCAATCGGCAGCGCACCCATCAGGGCGGCCAGCGTGGTCATCAGAATGGGGCGGAACCGCAGCACGCACGCTTCGCGGATCGCCTCCGGTGGCGTCATGCCGCCATTTCTCTGCGCGTCGAGCGCAAAGTCGATCATCATGATGGCGTTCTTTTTCACAATTCCGATCAGCATCAGGATGCCGATAATCGCAATCATCGTCAGGTCCATGCCGAAGATGCGCAGCGTCAGCAGCGCGCCCACCGCCGCCGACGGCAAGCCGGCCAGGATGGTCAACGGGTGGATGAAACTTTCGTACAGCACGCCCAGCAAGATATAGATCACGCCCAGCGCGGCGAGGATCAGGATCAGCTGGCTCGACTGCGAATCCTGGAATACGGCAGCGTCGCCGCCGTACTTGGTGATGATCGCGGCCGGCAGTTTCATCTCTTGCCCCATCTGGTCGATGGCGGCCGTGGCGTCGCCCAGCGGCACGCCCGGCGCCAGGTTGAACGCCAGCGTGATGGCCTGCAGCTGGCCCTGGTGGTTGATGGCCAGTGGGCCGACCGTGCGCTTGACGCTGGCAATGCTGGACAACTGCACCAGCTGGCCCGTCTTGCTGCGTACCGACAGTTTTGACAGTGCATCGTCGAACTGGCGGTCGGCTTCGGCCACTTCCAGGATCACGTAATAACTGGCGGCAGTCGAATAAATGGTCGATACCTGGCGCTCGCCGAAGGCTGCATACAGCGCAGTGCGAATGTCTGCCATCGACACGCCCAGCAGATTGGCCTTGTCGCGGTCCACATTGAGTGACGCCTGCAGGCCGCTGTTTTGCGAGTCGCTGGTGACGTCGCGAAAGCGTGCGTCCTTGCGCATGCGCTCGAGAAATTCGTTGGCCCAGTTGCCGATCTCGCCGCCAGTCACGCTTTGCAGCGTGTACTGGTAGCGGCTTTTACTCTGGCGCCCGCCCAGCTGCAGGTTTTGCACCGGGGCCATGTAGACGGTGATGCCGGGAATCGCGCGCGTGGCTTTGCGCAAGCTTTCCATGACTGCCGGCATGGCCTGGCGCTCGCTGCGGGGTTTCAGCACCAGGAACATGCGCCCGCTGGTACCGGCGCCCGTGAACGACGTGACGTCCTGCACGTTCGGGTCGGCCTTGATGGCGGCGGCCGCTTTATTTTGCAGCGCCAGCAATTGCGCCGAGGAAGCGTCTTCCGCCACTTCGGTATTCACGCGGATCTGACCCAGGTCTTCTTCTGGAAAAAAGCCTTTAGGGATAGCCATATACAGCCAGATGGTCAGGCCGAACGTGGCCAGCGCCACCAGCAGCACGACATTGCGGTGCGCCAGCGCGATGTCGAGCGTGCGTACGTAGCCATTGCGCAGCCTGGCAAAGCCCGCTTCGAAATGGCGGCCGATAAACGTTTTTTCTTCTTCGCCATGCTTGTGCTCCGGCAGCAGGCGGCTGGCCAGCATCGGCACCAGCGTCAGCGACACGACGGCCGACACCAGGATCGACAGCCCCACCACCACGGCAAATTCATGGAACAGCAAACCGATCACGCCTGGCATGAAGAAAATCGGGATGAACACGGCCACCAGCGAAATCGAAATCGAGATGATCGTAAAACCCATCTCGCGCGCGCCCACCAGGGCGGCGTGCATGGGCTTTTTGCCCATCTCGATATGGCGCACGATGTTTTCCAGCACCACGATGGCGTCGTCGACCACCAGGCCCACGGCCAGCGTGATGCCCAGCAGCGAGACGTTGTCCAGGCTGTAGCCGAGCCAGTACAGCAGCGCCAGCGCACCCAGCAGGGAAATGGGCATCGTCACCGCGGGAATGAACGTGGCGGCAGCGCGGTGCAGGAACAGGAAAATCACCAGGACCACCAGCACCACGGTCAGCGCGAGCGTCAGGTTGACGTCGTGGATGGCTTCGCGGATCGATACCGAGCGGTCGTTGACCAGGTTGATCTTGATCGACGCCGGCAATTGCGATGCAAAGCGTGGCAGCAGTTTGCGCACCGCATCGACCACCTGCACCGTATTGGCGTTGGGCTGGCGCTGCACCAGCAGCACGATGGACGGCTCGCCGTTGTAGCTGCCGGCCGATTTCACGGACTGGTAGCTGTCTTCGACGGTGGCCACGTCGCGCAGCCGCACTGGCTGGCCGTCGCGCGTGGCGACGATCAGGTCGGCAAATTCCGACGCCTTCATCAACTGGGCATTGCCCTGGATGGTCAGCGTCTGGGTGGGACCGTCGAGGATGCCGAGCGGCGCGTTCGAGTTGGCGGTATTGAGGGCGGTGGCGAGTTCGTCCATCGAGATATTGCGCGCGTTCATCAGCTCGGATTTCGCGCGCACGCGCACGGCAAAGCGCTTCTGGCCGTTCACGCTGACCTGCGCCACGCCGGGCAAGGTCGAGATGCTGGGCGCGACCAGGTTTTCCGCGTAGTCGTTCAGTTCCGACAGGTTCATCGACGGCGACGTCATCGTCATGAACAGCACCGGCGCGTCGGCCGGGTTGATCTTGCGGTAAGACGGCAGTTCCGTCATTTCCTTCGGCAATTGGCGCTGGGCGCCCAGCAACGCGGCCTGCACATCAACGGCTGCGACGTTGACGTCGATGCTGGTGTCGAACTCGAGGGTAAGCGAGGTATTGCCCTGGGTACTGGTCGACGTGATCAGGTTGATGCCGGAAATGGTGGAAAACTGCTTTTCCAGCGGCAAGGCAACCGACGACGCCATGGTTTCCGGCGAGGCGCCGGCCAGGTTGGCGTTGACGTTGATGACCGGGGTGTTGTAACTCGGGAGCGCGGCGACCGGGATTTTGCCGTAGGCGAGCACGCCGACCAGGATCAGCGCGATCGACAGCAAAATCACCATCACCGGCCGGCGGATGCACAGTTCGGAGATATTCATGAGACGTTACCAGGCGCTGGCGCCAGGCGGATTTTGCCGCCCGGGCGCAGGTTCTGCTTGCCGTCGGTGATCACCTGCTCGGTACCGCTCAGGCCGCTGACGGCAGCGTTCAGGCCGAACGCATGCAGGCGCGCCACCGGCACCAGTTTGGCCGACTGGTCCGGCTGCGCCACGTAGACAAAGGTGCCGTGCGCATTGGTGACGATGGCCTGCTGGGGAATCACCACGGCGTTCTTGATGGTCTGCACCGTGACGCGCGTATTCACGTACTGGCCCGGCCACAGGTTGCTGGCGCTGTTGTCGAACACGGCTTTCACGCGGATCGTGCCGGACTGGGCGTCGACGGTATTGTCGACAAAACTGAGCTTGCCGCTTAATGCCGGCGCCTCGCCCACGCGTGCCTGCACGGTCACGGCGCCCTGCTTTTGCGCGGCCAGCACGCTACCCAGCGCCGACTCCGGCAAGTTGAACGCCACGTTGATCGGGTCGAGCTGGGTGATGGTGGTCAGCGACGTGGCTGGCTGCATCAGGCTGCCCGGATACACATTGATGGCGCCCACGCGCCCCGACAGCGGCGCGCGGATGGCCGAGTAACCGGCGGATACGCGCGTGGCGCGCACGGCAGCCTGGTTTGCCACCAGTGCGGCGCGGGCCGCATCGACCTGGCTTTTCAATGAGTCGACCGCGCTCTGGGCAAGGAACTTTTGCGCAAACAGGTCCTGGCTGCGCTGGTACTGGCGCTCGAGATCGGCCAGCGTCGCCTGGTCGCGCACCACTTGCGCCTGGGCCTTGTCGACGTTGGCCACGTCGGACCGGTCGTCCAGCGAGAACATCAACGTGCCGGCCTTGACGAACTGGCCTTCCTTGATATGGACCTGGCGAATGGTGGCCGTGGTCTGCGCACGCAGGTCGACGGTCTGCATGGGGGTGACAGTGCCATTGGCGGCAATGTCGACCGGCACATCCTGGCGCACGGGCGCCACGACGCTGACGGTAGTAGGCGGCGGCCCGTCCTTGGCGCCATGGCCGGCTTTCGCGTCGGCGCTGCCTGTGGAATGGATGTACCACGCGCCGGCGGCAATCAACACAGCCACGCCGGCCATGATTCCCAGGTTCTTCTTTTGCATGCTCTTGTCCCTGCCGCCTGTCCTGCGGCTTGCTTATTGTTGTTAATGATTGTTGATGAGTTTTGATGGCCCAGCGACCGGCATTTTCTCACGATGCAATATTATCCACCCTGATTACTACATAGCAATTACTTCCCGCCGTAGTTTTCAGGCAGCATCAGCGTGACTTCCAGGCCGCCCTCAGGATGATTAGCCAGGGAAATCGTGCCGCCATGCTGCTCGGCGATATTGCGGGCAATGGTCAGGCCCAGGCCGGTGCCACCGGATTCGCGCGAACGCGACGATTCGACGCGGTAAAACGGCTCGAACACGCGCGCCAGTTCAGCCGCCTCGATGCCGGGGCCGCTGTCGCGGATGCGGATGCGCGCCGCACCCTTGGTGCGCTCGGCCGTCACGCGTGCGTTGTGGCCGTATTTGACAGCGTTGTCGATCAGGTTGACCAGGCAGCGGCGCAGGCCCATCGGGCGCCCGAACGCGCGCATGGCGACGCGGCCAATCAGCTCGACATCCTGGCCGGCATCGGTGGCGTCAGCGCAGACGCTGTCGAGCAGCGAATCGAGGTCGAGCGCCTGCATGGTTTCATTGGTGTCCGTGCTGCGCGCCAGGTCCAGGCCTTCGCGCACCATTTCCTGCATGGCCGACAAGTCGCCGATCAGGCGCTGTTGCAGCTCTTCATCCGTGACTTTTTCCAGGCGCAGGCGCAGGCGGGTCAGGGGCGTCTGCAAGTCATGGGTGATGGCAGCGAGCATCTCGGTGCGCTGGGCAATGTATTGGCGGATGCGCGCCTGCATTGCATTGAACGCCGCGCTGGCCTGGCGAATTTCGGATGCGCCGGTGAGTTGCAAAGGCGGGTGATTGATATCGTTACCCAGGTTCTTGGCAGCCTGCGCCAGCCGCTTCAATGGGCTGATCGTCATGCGCGCGACCAGGTAAGCCAAAGCGGAAATGCTGAGGATAAAGAGCGCCAGGACAGCGCGGAAGTCGGTCTTTGGCGGCTCCGTCGCGTACGCCGGCGGCAGGATCGACAGGCGCAGGCGCTCGCCGTCGCGCATGGTCACGTCGATCATTTCGCAGGCGCCGCGCCACTGCACGCGGATCAGGCCGTACAGCACGGTCTGCTGGTGCGGCATGTCGCAGATGGCCGGGCGCTCGACGAGCGAACGGATCTGGTAGGTCTGGCCCATGCGGCTGGCCAATCCCCTGGCAAAAGCCGTGTTGGCCGGTAGTTTTTCGCCTTCGGGCCCGGCTGCTTCCAGCACCACGCCAGGGCGGTTGGCGACACCCAGGTAAATATGGCGCGCCGAGGAAGGAACGATTTCAGTGGCCATGATGAGCTGCTCGGCCCGCTCGAGCGTGTGCAGGTCGCGGAACTCTTCCATCACGCGCTGGCGTTCCATATCGGCCAGCAACTGGGTCAGCGCAGCACTGAGCAAAATGCCCAGGAACAGCATGACGAACACGCGCCCGGTCATCGAACCAAAAAACGCTTTCACGCAGCCGGTTCCACGGTGACCTGGCCGGCCAGCACATAGCCGCCATTGCGGACGGTCTTGATGATTTGCGGCAGGCTCGCATCCTCGCCCAGCTTCTGGCGCAGGCGGCTGATCTGGATGTCGATCGAGCGGTCGAACGGATCGGCGTCGCGTCCTTGCGTGAGGTTCAGCAACTGGTCGCGGTTCAGGACGCGGTTCGGGTGTTCGAGAAACACGCGCAGCAGCCGGAACTCGGCGCCGGACAGCATGATCACCAGCCCGTCGGGGTTGAGCAGGTGGCGCGCGGTCAGGTCCAGCGTCCAGCCGGCAAAGCGCATCTGCTGGACATTTTCCGACGGCGTGTTGGACGGCATGGCGTGGCTGCGGCGCAACACGCTGCGGATGCGCGCCAGCAGTTCGCGCGGCTCAAACGGTTTTGGCAGGTAATCGTCGGCCCCCATCTCCAGGCCCAGAATGCGGTCGAGCGGCTCGTTGCGGGCGGTCAGCATGATCACGGGCAGCGTGGACGTGGCGCGCAATTTGCGGCACAGGGTGAGGCCATCGTCGCCCGGCAAGTTCAAATCAAGCACGATCAGGTCGGGGCGCGCTTCGTCGAGCGTTTTCCACATGCCCACGCCGTCGGCTGCAACCAGTGCGCGGTAACCGTTCGATTCAAGGTAGTCTGCCAGCAGCGAGCGGATATCGCGGTCGTCGTCGACGATCAGAATGGTAGAGAGTGTGTCCATACTGCGATTATCCTTGCTTCGCGCGGCGCCGGACAGGCTATTTGTATCGCCATGTATATGGCCCCGAGAGCGAAACATATTGATACAAAGACTGCGGTCCCGGACATGACCCGCTTACATCTCGGCCGCAGCATGGGAACTGTGCATTCAAGGCACGTTAATCAACCATTGCTAGGGGATCACCATGAACAACTTCCGTAAAAACATCCTGATTGGCCTGACCGTCCTGGGCATGGGAAGCGCCACCGTGCATGCGCAGAACGCTGCGCCGACACCGGACAGCGGCCGCCACGCCAGCGCCGTGACGCAGGAACAGCGCCAGGCCAAAATGGCGGACCACTTCGCCAAGCGCACTGCGCGCCTGCACGACGCGTTGAAAATCACGCCGGCCCAGGAAAATGCGTTCCGCACTTACATTGCAGCGATGCAGCCCCAGCCCCGCCAGGCGCGCGGTGAACGGGTCAACTGGAAAGAGCTGACGGCGCCGGCGCGCATGGAAAAAATGATTGCCATGCAAAAAGAGCGCACGGCCGAGATGGAAGCGCGCCTCCCGGCACTGAACGCGTTCTATGCCGTGCTGACGCCGGAACAGAAAAAAGTGTTCGATGCGCAGCAGGGCAAGCACCGCCGCGGTCATGGCCACCATGGCGAAAAAAGCCGCCAGGGTTGAGCAGTAGCGCTGTTTAATTGAGGCGGGCCAGCGATGCGTTGAACTTGCGCGCATCCTGGTAACCGATCACGCGGCTGTCAGCAATCTCCCGCCCAGCCTTGTCGAACAGGATGATGCCCGGCGGGCCGAACAGGCCGAAGCGTTTCAGCATGGCTTTGTCATCCGCATCGTTGGCGGTCACGTCCACTTGCAGCAGGACGGAGTTGGCCAGCGCTGCCTGCACGGCAGGATCGGTGAACGTCAGCTTTTCCATTTCCTTGCACGACACGCACCAGTCGGCATAAAAATCCAGCATGGCCGTCTTGCCGCCCGTTTGCGCCAGCGCTGCATCGAGCTGCGCGACGGTCTTGATGCGCGTAAAGGCCAGCCCCGTGTGTGGCGTGCCCCCACCCAGGTGCGCCAGCGGCGCCAGTGCATCGCGTCCACCGGACGCCACACCGACCACCTGCATGCTGCCCAGGATGGCGAATACGGCGCCGGCCGTCATCGCGGCCCAGTGGCGGCTGTGGCGCAGTAAAAACATTCCATAGCCCAGCAATAACGCTGCCCACAGGATCATTTGCGCTGCTTGCGGGAGCACGGGCGCGGTCAGCCACAGCGCCATGCCCAGCATCAGCACGCCAAAGAAACGTTTGACGGCATCCATCCAGGCGCCGGCTTTCGGCAGCAGCGAACCGGCCGACACACCCACCAGCAGCAACGGAATGCTCATGCCCACTGCCATGGAAAAGAGGGCGGCGCCGCCAATGAAGACGTCGCGCGTCTGGCTGATGTAGACCAGCGCGCCGGCCAGCGGCGCCGCCACGCAGGGGCCGACGATCAGCGCGGAAATGGCGCCCATCATGAAGACGCCGGCCAGTTTCCCGGACGACTGGCGGCCCGATGCGCCCACCAGTTTCGTTTGCAGCGACGCCGGCAGTTGCAGGTCGTAGACGCCGAACATCGACAGCGCCATCCCGGCGATCAACAGGCCGAACGCGCCCAGCACCCACGGATTTTGCAGGGCTGCCGCCAGTCCTTCGCCCGCCAGCCCGGCAGCGACGCCAAGCAAGGTGTAGACAATCGCCATGCCGAGCGAATACGCAATCGACAGGACCAGTCCGCGCCAGCGGTGCGTGGCGCCCTCGCCCACGATGATGGACGACAGGATCGGCACCATCGGCAGCACGCAGGGCGTGAACGCCAGGCCGAGGCCGAGCAGGACGAATGCCGGGATGATGGCCAGCAGCCTGCCTTCGCCCAGGACGGTGGCAATGCCGGTCAGCTCGGAGCGGGGTGCGGTGTACGTCACGGTGGGGGCTGGCGCATCGATGACGCGCGCTGAAGAAGTCGCGGCTGCGGCCGGCGTATCCATGGCTGGCGCCTGCCCTTGCAGCCGCGCGATCAGCGACGGCGCGCTGGCGCCGCCGGATCCTGCCAGGATGGCAGTGTAGGTCTGCGGCGAATAACACAGGCCCTTGTCGGCGCAGCCTTGCGCTTCCGCTTTGAGCGTGAACGGGCCGTTGGCCTGGGCGGGAATCCGGATCGTCACGCTGCCGTGATAGGTCTCGACGTTCTTGTTAAAAGTTTCGTCGAACTTGATCTTACCGGCTGGAATTTGCGGCTCGCCCAGCGTGGCGCCGGTAGCGCTGAACTTGAAACGCTCGCGGTACATGTAGTAGCCGTCGGCAATTTTGAAGGTGACGGCCACTGTTTGCGGGTCGGCCATCGTGGCTGAAAAGCGGAACGCGGCGGCCGGATCGAGGAACTCGTCGTCGGCTGCGCGCGCGCCGGTGTGGAACAGGCACGCGATGAAAAACAGCAGCGCGATACAGGGATGGAAGCGAAAACGGGACATGATTTCCTTGGCAAGACTGGCTGCGCCGGCGCGCAGGCAGAATCTTACCCCAACCTCCGCGCGCGGATCAGATGTACATGCCGCCCGACACTTCGATGCGCTGGGCGTTGATCCAGCCGCTGCCGTCGCCCAGCAGTGCGGCAATGGCGCCGCCGATATCGTCGGGCAGGCCGACGCGTCCCAGCGCTGTATTGGCGGCAATCAGGGCGTTCATCTCGGCATTGTCGCGCACCACGCCGCCGCCGAAATCCGTTTCAATCGCACCCGGCGCAATCGTGTTGACGGCAATGCCGCGCGCGCCGAGTTCCTTGGCGAGATAGCGCGTCAGCGTTTCGACGGCGCCTTTCATGGCAGCGTAGGCCGAGAAACCCGGGGTGGCGAAGCGCGCCAGGCCGGAAGAGATGTTGACGATGCGCCCGCCGTCGGCAATGACGGGCAACAGCGCCTGGGTCAGCAGGTACACGCCCTTCAAATGGATGTTGTACATCTGGTCGAGCTGCTCTTCCGTCGTCTCTGCAAACGGAGCGTGCACGCCGACGCCGGCATTGTTGACGAGGAAGTCGAACGTGTCACGGCTCCAGGTCGCTTGCAGCACGGCGCGCAGGTTGGCAGTAAATGCAGCAAAACTGCCGGCGCTGGCCGTGTCCAGTTGCAGCGTGGCAGCCTTGCCGCCAGCCGCCACGATGTCGGCGACCACGGCGTTGGCTTCTTCTTCCTTGCTGCGGTACGTCAGCACGATGCCGACGCCCTGAGCGGCCAGGTGCATGGCCGTGTTTTTGCCGAGGCCGCGGCTGCCGCCGGTGATGAGTGCGATTTTAGTGGTCATGTCGATTCCTTGGTGGTGGATGAATGGAGCCAGTTTATTGCGGCATTGATCGCGCACAAAGCTAGAATACGTTGCTGGACTGTTCGTAGAATCAATACAATCAAGGAAGCCATGGACCGCATCACCGTCATGAAGATTTATGTCCGCGTGGCTGAGCTGGGCAGTTTTACGCAGGCAGCCGACAGCCTCGGACTGGCCAAGGCAAGCACGTCGGCTGCCGTGCGCGAACTGGAAGCCGAGCTGGGCACGCGCCTGCTACAACGCACGACCCGCAAGGTGCAGATGACGCAGGACGGCCTCGCCTTTTACGAGCGCAGCCGCGACATGCTGGCCGAGCTCGATGAACTGCAAAGCATGTTCCAGCAGGACGACAGCGGCTTGTCCGGGCGCCTGCGCGTCGATCTGCCCATTGCCATTGCCCGCAACATCGTCATGCCTGCCCTGCCCGCCTTTCTCGATGCCCACCCGCGCCTGCAGCTCGATCTGTCCAGCACCGACCGCCTGGTCGACGTCGTGCAGGAAGGGTTTGATTGCATCCTGCGCGTGGGCTGGCTGAGCGACTCCTCGCTCGTGGCGCGCCCGCTGGGCGCCTTCCCGATGGTCAATTGCGCCAGTCCTGCCTACCTGGCGCGCTTCGGCACGCCATTGTGCCCGGCGGATTTGACGCAGCACCGGTTGGTCGACTATGCCCCTGCGCTGGGCGGGCGCGGTGCGCTGTTCGAATACCTGGAGGACGGCACGCGGCGCAGCGTGGAGGTGCCGTCGATGCTGGCGGTGAACAACAGCGACGCGTACCAGGCTGCCTGCCTGGCGGGCCTGGGCATCATCCAGGCGCCGCTGTCGGGAATGGACGCTTTCCTGGCCGATGGCCGCCTGGTTGCCGTACTGCCGGCTTATTGCGCCGCACCCATGCCGGTGACGCTGCTGTATCCGAGCCGGCGCCACGTCAGCCGCCGCGCACGCGGCTTCATGGACTGGCTGGCGGAGGTGATGGCGCCGCACCTGGCTTGACGGTGCGCATGCGGTTGGCGCTGATCAACGTGGCCAGCGCGGTTGCCCCAGCCGCGACCCACAGCGACAGGCGAATCGCATTCGCGTCCTGCGCAGCAGTGGCCAGCGTGCCGGCGCCCGCCACCACGTGCGAGCCGTACACGGACAGGATGACGCCCATCAGCGCGGCGCCGAAGCACTGGCCGAAAGTGCGCATGATGGCCAGCACGCCGGAGGCGTTGGCGCTGTGTTCGCGCGCCGTGTTCGACAGCATTTCGCGGTTGTTCGGGCTCTGGAAAAAACCGAAGCCGACGCCACAAATGAAGCCGCGCCAGCAGATGTCCCACGTTTGCGCGTGCGCCGGCAACAGGGCCAGCAGCGCAAGCCCGAGGGTGAACATGGCCAGCCCCGCGCTCGAGAGCGCAATCGGCGGATAGCGGTCGGACAATTTACCCGCCTGCGGGGCCGCCAGGATGATCCCCAGCGGCCATGGCGTAAACAGCAGCGCCGCGTGCAGCGCGCTGTAGCCGTAGTTCGACTGGAACAGGAACGGCAGCGCCAGGAAGGCCATGCCCTGGCCGACAAAGGAAATCAGCGACGTCAGCGCCGCCATGGAAAAGCGCGGCGACGCAAAGATCGCCAGGGGCAGCAAGGGTTGCGCGGCGCGGCGCTGGCGCCAGACAAACGCCACGCCGGCAATGACTGCGCCGGCGCCCCAGGCCAGTGCATGCAGGCCGGCATCCTCCGCCTGGCCCGGCGCACCCAGCCGCTGGCACGCTTCTGCCGCCATGATCAAGGCGCCCATCGCGGCTGCGGACAGGACTGCACCGGCACTGTCGAACCGGCCAAGGAACGCAGTGCGCTCACCTGGAATGGCGCGCAGGGCCAGCACGATGCCGATCAGCCCCAACGGCACATTGATGGCGAACAGCCATTCCCATCCTGCAATCGACAGCAGCACCCCGCCCAGCGTCGGGCCGATGGCCGTAAAACTTGCCACGATCAGCGCATTCACGCCCAGTATCCTGCCCAGCAGGCGGGTCGGAAAAATCGTGCGCAGGATGGCCGGCCCGATGCTGAGAATGGCCGACGCGCCGATCCCCTGCAGCAGCCGCATGCCGATCAGCACGTCGATTGACGGCGCCAGTGCACAGCCAAGCGAAGCCAGCGTGAAGACTGCCAGGCCTGCCGCGAACTGGTTGCGGTATCCGATACGCGCGGCCAGCGAGGCAAACGTGGCCAGTGTCATCGCGACGGCCAGCAGATAACCATTCGCCACCCAGATGGCGGCGCCGGCCGTGACCTTGAGCGCGATGGCAATTTGTGGCAAGGCGATGTTCACGATCGTGCCGTCGAGTACCGTCATCGCGAGCGCCGTCATCAGGGCGATCATGGCCAGGCGCCGCTGCGCGCCGGGCAGGCCGTCGTCACCCGGCAGGTCTGTGAACAAGCTCATTGCGGTCCCGTTGATTCAATATAAAAAGACGAAAAAAAACCAGACCTCAAGCCTGGTTTCTTTGGAAGCAGCCGTCGATTACTCGGCGGTTGGCGCTTCTTCGGCATCGGTGACTTCTGGACGGTCCATCAGTTCAACGTAAGCCATTGGTGCATTGTCGCCTACGCGGAAACCCATTTTCAGGATGCGCAGGTAGCCGCCGTTACGGTTGGCGTAGCGTGGGCCCAGTTCAGCGAACAGCTTCAGGACCATCTCGCGGTCGCGCAGGCGAGCGAATGCCAGGCGCTTGTTGGCCAGGGTATCGGTCTTGCCCAGGGTCAGGATTGGCTCGACAACGCGGCGCAGTTCCTTAGCTTTTGGCACGGTGGTCTTGATGGCTTCATGACGCAGCAGGGAAACGGTCATGTTGCGCAGCATGGCGAGGCGGTGGGACGAAGTACGGTTCAGCTTGCGAAGGCCGTGACGGTGACGCATGGTAATTCCTTTCGAGTGTTTTTATCCCAGCTCTTCGATCGTCCATTGGACGCGGGCCGGTTATAACGGGGTTAATACTGCCCGGGCAAAAGCGCCCGGACAGGTACAGCAAATTTTATTTCTCGAGGCCGGCTGGTGGCCAGTTTTCGAGTTTCATGCCGAGGGTCAAACCACGCGAAGCAAGGACTTCCTTGATTTCGTTGAGCGATTTGCGGCCCAGGTTTGGCGTCTTGAGCAGTTCGTTTTCTGAACGCTGGATCAGGTCGCCAATGTAGTAGATGTTTTCGGCTTTCAGGCAGTTGGCCGAACGGACGGTCAACTCGAGGTCGTCGACTGGACGCAGCAGGATCGGATCGACCAGCGGCGCGCGCGATGGCGCTTCGGCGGCGGCTTCCGTGCCTTCCAGGGCAGCAAACACGTTCAGCTGGTCCACGAGGACGCGGGCCGACTGGCGGATTGCTTCTTCAGGCGTGATCACGCCATTGGTTTCAATGTTGATGATCAGCTTGTCCAGGTCGGTACGCTGTTCGACGCGGGCAGACTCAACGAAGTACGACACGCGGCGCACTGGCGAGAACGACGCGTCCAGGATGATGCGGCCGATCGTCTTGTTCGTGTCTTCCGACAGGCGGCGGACGTTACCTGGTACATAACCACGGCCTTTTTCGACCTTGATCTGCATGTCCAGCTTGCCGCCGGCGGTCAGGTGGGCAATGACGTGGTCCGGGTTGATCAGCTCGACGTCGTGCGGCAGGTCGATGTCCGATGCCAGGACGGCGCCTTCGCCTTCCTTCTTCAGGGTCAGCGTGACGGAGTCACGGTTGTGCACTTTGAAGACGACGCCCTTCAGGTTCAGCAGCAGGTCGACGACGTCTTCCTGCACGCCGTCGAGCGACGAGTACTCGTGCACGACGCCGGCGATCGTCACTTCGGTTGGCGCGTAGCCGACCATCGACGACAGCAGCACGCGACGCAGCGCGTTACCCAGGGTGTGGCCATAACCACGTTCGAACGGCTCCATCACGACTTTTGCGTGACCGGCGCCCAGCGCCTCGACGTCGATAATACGTGGCTTCAACAAACTGTTTTGCATGAAATGTCCTCTTCAATACCCTCGGCTCGTTACACCGATAAGGCTGATGGAATGTGAAAACGCCCACTCGTTTTTGAGCAGGCGGTGTAGCTTCGTCAACCTTTGGAGGATGGGACCATACTGCGGCTGTTTACAGCGTGGTATAGGTCCCCGCCTTCGCGGGGAGTCGATCCCGCCAATGGTGGGATTGACGAATTATTAACGGGAATACAGTTCGACGATCAGTGCTTCGTTCACGTCGTTGGCGATCTCGTTACGCTCTGGGAACGAACGGAAGGTGCCTTCCATTTTCTTCGAGTCAACGGATACCCAGCTCGGCATGCCTATCTGTTCAGCCAGCGACAGGGCTTCCATGATACGTACTTGCTTCTTGGCTTTTTCGCGCACGGCAATGACGTCGCCCGACTTGACAGCGTACGAAGCGATGTTCACGACGTTGCCGTTGACGGTGAATGCCTTGTGGCTGACCAGTTGACGCGCTTCAGCGCGGGTCGAACCAAAGCCCATGCGGTAGCAGACGTTGTCGAGACGCGCTTCCAGCAGGCGCAGCAGCGTTTCGCCGGTGTTGCCTTTACGACGGTTTGCTTCAGCGAAGTAGCGGCGGAACTGGCGTTCCAGGATGCCGTACATGCGCTTGACTTTTTGCTTCTCGCGCAGCTGGTTGCCGTAGTCCGAGGTGCGGGCACCCGACTTGACACCGTGCTGGCCTGGCTTGACGTCCAGTTTGCACTTCGAGTCCAGCGAGCGGCGGGCGCTCTTGAGGAACAGGTCCGTACCTTCACGGCGGGACAGTTTTGCTTTAGGTCCGATATAACGTGCCACGGTATTTCCTTTAAAAATGACGCCCCGAGTCCATCTTGTGATGTGACGGGCGCTAGTCCGGTTCCACTTGCGAACGGACGTGGCTAACAATAAACCTGCTGAGCATCAAGGCACGGAGCACATGAATGTGTAGCGGCAGGCGATAACAGCCGGGCAGTATAGCCCATTTCGGGGCACTGCATCGGCGATACTTTACGGAGCGACCGGAGTCTTCACGTAAATGTGTCTCTCTAACGACAAATCGGCGAGCCAAAGCTCGCCAAGTTCAACTTAAGCAGTGACGCTTAAGCTGAGTCTTAGATACGACGGCGCTTCGGAGGACGGCAACCGTTGTGCGGAACTGGCGTCACGTCCTGGATCTCGGTGATCTTGATACCCAGGTTGTTCAGCGCGCGCACAGCGGATTCACGACCAGGACCTGGGCCCTTGATACGCACTTCCAGGTTTTTCACGCCGCACTCAACTGCGACTTTACCTGCTGCTTCAGCTGCAACCTGCGCTGCAAACGGAGTCGATTTACGCGAACCCTTGAAGCCGGCGCCGCCGGACGTCGCCCACGACAGGGCATTGCCCTGGCGATCGGTGATCGTGATGATGGTGTTGTTGAAGGACGCGTGGACGTGGGCGATGCCCTCGGCAACGTTCTTCTTGACTTTCTTGCGGACGCGCGCTGCTGCTGCGCTGCTTTGTTGCTTAGCCATAGTTGCTTCCTAGATTATTTCTTGAGCGATTGAGCGGCCTTGCGCGGACCTTTGCGGGTACGAGCATTGGTGCGGGTACGCTGACCGCGCACTGGCAGGCCCTTACGGTGACGCATGCCGCGGTAGCAACCCAGATCCATCAAACGCTTGATGTTCATGGACAGCTCACGACGCAAGTCGCCTTCTACGACAAACTTGCCGACTTCGTCACGCAGTTTCTCGAGTTCGTTATCGTCCAGGTCTTTGACTTTTTTATCAGTCGGAACACCGGTTGCGTCGCAAATCTTCTGCGAACGTGGACGGCCCACACCGTAGATCGCCGTCAGGCCGATAACAGTGTGCTGATGATTTGGGATGTTTACCCCTGCAATACGTGCCATTCGTTATTCCTCGAAATTAACCTTGACGCTGCTTATGACGTGGTTCCACGCAGATTACGCGGACTACGCCTTTGCGCTTGATGATCTTGCAGTTGCGGCAGATCCGCTTGACTGATGCGAGAACTTTCATTTTTGCACTCTCTTCTTGGTTC
>Ga0265780_10000083_pt1 | contig 145654 bp, 120 predicted proteins | sample P1T30metagenome_FD_192432 | JGI IMG/M metagenome (GOLD analysis project Ga0265780, IMG submission 192432) | Plant litter microbial communities from East Loma Ridge, Irvine, California - P1 T30 | ecosystem: Environmental > Terrestrial > Plant litter > Unclassified | place: USA: California...
AGATTTCTCCCTAAAAACCTTTCAGTTTGAAAAAGAGATTGACAAAGATGGCATCATTACTGATATTTTAAGTGCCAATCAATCTGTTTTAGTTCAAGTTGTCAAAGAACCTATATCGACCAAAGGTCCAAGGATAAGCGCTGAGCTTTCTCTGGCCGGAAGATTTATCGTTCTGGTTCCTTTTTCTGATCGTGTTTCTATTTCTCAAAAAATAGAAGACAAAAAAGAAAAGGACCGACTAAAAAAACTTGTTCTATCGATCAAACCTAAAGGATTTGGTGTTATTGTTCGTACAGTAGCCGAAGGCAAAAACGTAGCCGAATTAGAAAAAGATTTGCAGAACCTGCTTGGCAGATGGTCTGCAATGTGTAAAAAATTACCAACTGCTCATCATCCATCAAAAGTATTAGGGGAGCTTAACAGAGCTTCTTCTATATTAAGAGATGTATTCAACGATACCTTTAGTGGTATCCAGATAGATGATGAAGAGTTGTACCATCAAACGAAGGAATATCTGCAGGAAATTGCACCTTCAAAACAATCAATTGTAAAGTTTTATCAATCAAATGATACTCCAATTTTCGAGAAATACAATATAGAGAGACAAATTAAGACTTCATTTGGAAGAACTGTTTCTATGAGTAAAGGGGCTTATCTTATTATTGAACATACTGAAGCTCTTCACGTTATAGACGTAAATAGTGGAAATCGTTCTAACAAAGCAACCAACCAGGAAGATACAGCCATGGAAGTGAATATGATTGCCGCTGCAGAGATCGCAAGACAACTTCGTCTGCGTGATATGGGCGGAATTATCGTAGTTGATTTTATCGATATGTCTAATCCCGAAAACAGGAAAGTCTTGTTCGACTTCTTGCGAGAAGAAATGAGCGACGATAAAGCAAAACATAAAATATTACCGCCGAGTAAATTTGGTTTAGTCCAGATTACAAGACAGCGCGTAAGACCAGAAGTCAACATCAAAACCAGAGAAGAAGATCCTAACAATGAAAATGGCGAAATTGAAGCGCCAATCTTAATTATTGATAAGATTTCATCTGATTTAGACCGACTTCTTAAAATCCACAAAAAAGTTGTGCTTAATGTACATCCATTTGTGGCTGCATACCTCAGTCAAGGTTTTCCATCATTACGCTCAAAATGGTTTTTTGAGCATAAGAAATGGGTGAAAATCATACCTCGTGACGCTTACACGTACTTAGAATATCATTTCTACGACATTAAAGGAAATGTTATTTCAGAATAAAGAAAAACCGCCTCTCGAAAGACTGGCGGTTTTTTTGTGCGCTATTGCGAAAAATAAAGCTATTTATATATTAATGTCCTCCTGATCAAAGTCGAAGAATTTTATTCCCTCACAATTTCAATTTTTCTTCTAATTTCATTCCCGGAAGCGTCGACAACTGTAATATAATGCGTACCTGCTGTTGGAGTAATGGGCAATTCATGGAATGTTTTTGTTGTGGCTTTGTAAACATTATCTACATACCAAAACAATTCTTTATCCCTTTGGGAATAAGCGACTTTTAAAATTACGGGCTGAACATTACTATTAAAATCTTTTGTTAAATAGATTTTACTATTCGCTTTTGGATAAATAAAATCCATCGTTGCGGTTTGCGTTCCTTCACAGCCTTCTTTAAATGGTGGCAGTGGCAGATATTCTATATGCTGACTTTTATAGTACCACGCCATAACCGGAGGCAACACAAACCAGTTTTTAGTTACAATGTTATCTATATTTTCACAACTGCTGTTTACCTGAAACTGCTCCATTTTATCTAAATGAATGGTTTTATGATACGGACAAACATTTGTCGATTTTCCTTTTTTAGGAACCCATTGTTTGATTTTCGGACAATTATCATTTGCGAGATATCCGCTTAAGCGGCAAACCTCAACTTCGGCTAAATCTTTATATGGAGTATTAAACCACCTTTGTCTCGGCATCAGATTAAAAACATCAAACAAAATTGGTGCGGCACTTGTAACGCCGGTCAATGTTGGTCTTCCCTCTCCTGTTGCATTTCCGACCCAAACTCCCACAACATATCTGGAATTTGTTCCTATTGCCCAGGCATCGCGATTTCCGAAACTGGTTCCTGTTTTCCAGGCAATTTTAAGTGAACTGTCATAAAACTTCCACGCTTCGTCTCCTTCCGGTCTGTTGACTTCTTCCATTGCATTGTATGTCAGCCAGATTGAACCTGCACCGAGGATATTTTTCTGATCACTTTCTGAGCCAAAATCAGGTTTAAAATTATTCTTATAATTTAGCTCTGTAAATTCGTTCGTTCTGTATTTACCATGACTTTCAGAGTAAAAATTAACTGTCGAGGAAAGATTTGCATAGGTTCGGCACAAATCCCACAAATTACTTTCTGCACCTCCCAAAATCAGCGACAAACCGTAATGATCTGGTGTTTTATTGATGTTTTTGAGGTTAAACCGCTGCAATTCTTCATAAAATTTATTTACTCCAAAATCCTGCAACATTAAAACTGCCGGAATATTTAACGATCTCGATAAAGCCCGATGCGCAGGGACAGCTCCGTCAAAAGTTAAATTAAAATTTTGCGGTGTATATCCTGAAATCTGTGTCGGAATATCGGCAATCAAGGTATTTGGAAGTAATTCGCCATCATCAAGCATCGCAGCATATAAAAGCGGTTTCAAAATACTTCCTGTACTTCTTGGTGCATCTATAATATCGACATCCTTCTGATGATCGGCATCTGCAGGAGAATTTCCGACATAACTCATCACATTTCTAGTTTTTACATCAATCACTAAAATAGCCAGATTGTGAACTTCATTCTGTTTATATTGGTTGTAATAATATCTCGCAATTTGATTGACTCTGTTCTGTAGAGCAAAATCAAGTGTGGTTTTTACCCGTGTACCTTCTTCATTTTTTGCCGCCCTTTGTAACAAATGAGGCGCTGTCTGGGGCAGATCATAAGGTTTTTGAGGCAACGGTTCTTCGACAGAAAGTTCGTAAGTCTGCTTGTCGATTATACCTTCCTGATGAAGTTTCAGCAAAAGTCGATTCCGTTTATTTAATAATTTTATCTGGTTCTTACCCGGATAAATCAAACTTGGCGCATTTGGCAGAACGGCAAGAACAGCGTTCTCTGCCCATGACAGCTGATTAGACTGAACACCAAAATACCTCCAGGAAGCCATTTCGAGTCCCACCACATTTCCTCCAAAAGGGGCATGAGCGGCATACATTTCGAGAATTTCATTTTTAGAATAACCTAATTCCAGTCGAGTTGCGAGAATAATTTCAATAATTTTCTCGAAGTAAGTCCTATTTTTTCCTTTTCGCGATAAGCGTATAACTTGTTGTGTCAGTGTACTACCGCCCCGCACTACTTTTCCCGCTTTTTTATTTTGTTTAAAAGCGTTTAACATCGCTCCGGGATTAAATCCGGGATGTTTATAAAAGTATTCATCTTCAAAATAAACAATACATTTCTTAAATTTATCAGGCACGCTGTCCTGCGCAGGAAAACGCCATTGCCCGTCTTTAGCAATTTTAGCACCTAACAATTCTCCCTCTTTACTTTCTATAATAGTGGAATATGGTTCTTGGAATAAAGTTCGCGGTATCGAAAAATAGTAAATCAGCAAGAGCAGAAATGCAATTGCTGATTTAATTTTATTTTTTTTTATCCAGTTTATAATGCGTTGGAAAAATGCTTTTATTTTATTTTTCAATTTTTAAAGTTTGAATTTAATATCCTAACAGGTTTTAAAAACCTGTTAGGTATTTATTTTGAGTTTCTTAATTAATGAAAGTTAACTCTAAATATCAAAACAGGTCTTAAACCCGTTAGTAAACGCAGATATTAAATCACATTATAAGTCTTGTATGTTTATATCATTCAAAACTCCTTCGTATATAATTCTTTTCTCATCATGGCAGAACTTAAAATTTTCTAAATCATCAAATAGTTCCAAAATAAAATTACGATCAAGACTACTTGCTTTCACAGATAAATATGCCCGATAAGAAGAATGAACATAAGATTCGAAACAATATGTAAATCGATGTTTTACTGGGTTTAAATGAACGTAAATTATCAACTGCTTTAAATACTTTTCATTCTCAATTTTATTTCTTTGCAGATGTTCTTGAAACAAGCTTCCGTTTCTACCATACATTTTATTTATACTTTTTGAATAAGAATTAAATAAATTTGAAAATGGTAGATGAATCTTTTGCTTGAATTTTTCAGGCAATTCATCTTTTATTCTAAGTACAATATGAAAGTGATTTTTTAACAAACAATACGCGTATATATCCGCAATGGGTAAAATATATTTTCTGATCTTTTCCAGAAAATATTGATAATTTCTTTCTTCCAAAAAAATATTCTCATTATTATTTCCTCTATTGTAAACATGATAATATTGTCCAGCCTCAAAAATCTCTTTCTCCAATCTTACTCTTTTTATCCTAACAGGTTTTCAAAATCTGTTAGGTATATTTCTATAATTATTGACTTTATTTACACATAAAAATGGATACCTAACAGGTTTTGAAAACCTGTTAGGATACTTATTTCACAACCTCAACCCAGAATCCTTTTGTTCTGGCTAAGAAAGTGTTATCATACATTGCTTCACATTGCAATCCAGGCAGATAGTAATTACCTAAATACGATGCATTTAGCAGAATACGGAATACTTTAGTCTCTCTTCCTTTCATTCCGAAATAGAAATTAGTGCGGTCATCACGAATATCAATATAATCAGCAATATTATTTACTGCATCTCCATAATCGGTAAAACGAGTATTAACAATTTCAAAACCAGATGGAAGAATTTGAGACAATGCAACATTTTGAATGCTTTCTCCTCTTTGGTTTTTAATCGTTACCTCAGCAACAAATTCTGTTCCCTGACTTATTCTGGAAACATTGATAACACTTCCTTTTCTGTTTTTAAACACAATAGATGCCGTAACATCACTTTGAACAACATTTTCCTGTCCGATTGGCAGAATTCCGGTATTCAGTACCCGAACATATACCCTATTGGCTTTGTTGTTTTTTAAGGTAATACTATTTGCACCCGAAGCCACTGACAGACTGCGATCGGCAATAGATTTACTTGTATTTATAATTTCTCCTTTTCCGTTTTTACTAAACTGAATATTAATTCCTTTTGGACCATTGCTTATGGCAAATTTAGACATCGCATACAAACAATAAGCCGTCGTTTGCGTACTCATCCATTGATTAGCCGACATCTCCTTGGCTAGTTTCGCAGCCGTTGCAAATGCTTTTTGCTTCTGATCTAAAAGCAGCATCGTTTCCAAAGCCATTGCACGATTTCGTTCATCTGAGCCGTAGTAGTAATAGCTGTAGGCATCAGAACTTCCATCGATATTTGTACGCAAAAATAAATTTTGTCCAGCCGATTTTTGTCCGGCCAAAACATATGCTGCAGCCAGACGAAGCATACTTTCGTTTGAAATTCCTTTAGTTTCCCTCAATCTGTTCATTGAAGATAAATCGGCATTTCCTGCCAAAGCTAAAGTATATAAACGATACGCCTGAGCTAAATCATTTCCGTATTTGGGTTCAAAACGCCATTGTTTGGCTTCTTTTTGCTGATACGACAGCCATTTAGATTTAAAATTTATTGGCAAAACATATCCTTTTTTCTCTGCTTCAATTAAGAAATGTCCGGCATATGAAGTTCCCCAATCGTCTGCAATGGCATTTCCCTGCCAGTAAGGCAATCCACCGTTTGATAGTTGGAAATTTCCTAATCTTGCAATTCCCGCTGTTACATTTTTCTGAATCAGTTCTTTACGTTTTGCATCAATATCAGCAACATCACCCAAATATAATTGTGGAAAAACAGAAGAAGTAGTCTGTTCGACACAGCCATGCGGATACTGAATTAAAAATTGCAGTCTTCCGTTTAAATTCATCGACGGCATCGAAGAAACTTCCAGTCGCGCTTTATTGCTTCCGGCAATTCCAAATGTTTTCCATGAAATTGTTTTTGAACTCTTTGGGGCCAAAACAACATCTGTAAAAGTACTCGTAACCGGATTTGGGTTTGTCATGTCGATTTCAACATCATATACCGATCTCTCACTTCCTGAAGTCGCAATAACCTGAACTTTTGCAATTCCGGTCGCTGCACCTACCACTAAATTAAAATGCGCCATTTTTTCATCCGGCTGCGTAAAATTCAGCCTTTGTACGGCACTTCCCATAATTTTTAATCCGTTGCTTGTTTTTACCTGAATGGAAACATTTTTGATTTTATTTTCCGTAGCAAAAACGGTTACCGGAAGCGTTACTTTTTCAGAAGGCGAAATTTTTCTTGGTAGTGAAGCCAAGACCATCAACGGACTTTTTACCGGAGTTGCTTTTTCAACACTCCCGTAGGCACTGGTATTTGCATCTCCAGCTACGACCATTGTACGAACAGAACCAATATACTTTGGCAGTTTTAACTGGTGCGATTTCGTTTCTCCCTTTCCTAATTTAAATGGTCCATAATACAGTACAACCGGTTTAAAACGATTGGCTTTTTTAGCCTTTCCACCGCCTAAATCCTGATCTCCACCAATACTGAAAATCTGATTTATTTTTCCGCCATAAGCACCAATTACATCATCATAAACATCCCATGTTTTTACACCTAAAGCTTCACGAACATAAAAATTGTCCCATGCATTTGGCGTTTTAAAACGTGTTAAATCCAAAAGTCCTTCATCTACAAGGGCAATTGTATAGGTCATTTCCTTACCTGATTTCTCCCCTACTTTTACGGTAAAGGGTTGTTCCGGTTTTAAAACATCAGGCATGCTAATTGTCGGTGCCAGAATAGTATTTTTATCGACCACTTCAATCGGAACTATACCATACATACGAATAGGCGAATCATTTTTGGTTGAAGCATGAGGTTGCAATAATGTAATATTAAAATAAACATTTGGCGCCATCGCTCCTGTAATAGGAACCTCAACTTTTGTTTCTCCGTTTTTAGTTTCTGCCCAGATGGTCTGTACAACTCTCGATCCGTTTTCGATAGAGATTAAAGCTCTTCCGCCTTCACTCGACGGGAAAGAGATTTGTGCCTTTTCGCCAACAGCATAATTTTTCTTATCGGTAGAAAAAACAAGCATACTTGCCGTAGAAGCATCTCTGTTTCTGGTTTTTCCCGACCAGACTGGCCAGTCAATATTTACCGTCAGAGCTGTGGCATGACCGTCATTTGTATCTTCAACACGAATTAAATAACGTCCCCATTCCTGATCTGTAAGGGAGAATTGAAAACTCCCTTTACCATTTGCATCTGTATTGATGACAAACGTTTTATACGATGTTGTTGCATTTGAAGAGTTGTAATTGGAAAGATTATCGCTAGAGGAATCCCACCACCATCTCCAGTCTACTTTGTAAATTCGCACTTCGAGATTACGAATAGCTTTAGGCCTTCCGTTTTCATCAACCGTTACAACATCAAAACGATTATTTGCACGGGTTTCAAGCATGCTATACTTATTGAGTTCCGGCGTTTTAAGTCCGACATATGTTTTATACGGAGAATAAGTCGTAGACATCACATCTGTACTAAAATCTCCACCTTCTTCATATACTTTTGTAATGAAAGAGGCGCGTAACATTCCCGGCGCCTGACCTTGTAATTTCGGCTGAATATTTACTGATGCTTTTCCGCTTTCATTCAGTTTTCCGGAGAAAACATTGATTTCTTCTGTACTAAACTGACGTACTACATCATCAAAAGTATATTTTTCATATCCTTTGAAAGTAGTGGTTTGCTGAGAAAATTTAGCCTGCATTTCGACATTCAGATTCTTTGCAATTGCACCATGAAGCCACGTCACTTCAAGATTATCTGTATTTGGATAAGATGATGAAAGTGTTTTTCTGCTAAAGGCATTTTTAATTTTTAAACGGTTTGGTTTAATCGTCTCAATTTTAATGCTTTTGTAGAATTTTGCTCCGCCGACGCTTACCATCGCTTCCCAATTTCCTGTTGGCGCATCCTGATTGGTCGGCACTATAAACGCATAATGATTTAACTCATTTGTTTTTTGAACTGTCTGATAAACTGTTTTGCCGTTTGGATCATTTAATCGGAATTTGATTGGATGAGATTTCGGCAGTTTATTTGCAGCATCATTCAGAATAAAAGATAAATACAAATTATCTCCTGGACGCCAAACGCCTCTTTCTCCATAAATAAACCCTTTCAGACCTTTTTGTAAAGTCTCTCCGGCTACATCAAAATTACTGACAGACAGTGAAAGTCCGTCGTCCAGTTTTACGTAAGTTGACTGATCTCCTAAAGTTACAATCGCAAAATAAGCGAACTTGTCCAGCTGGAAAGAAGCTATACCTTCACTGCTTGTAGCTTGAGAACTAATTTTTTGCTGTTGAAAATTATATAAATCTACTCGTGCGTTCGAAACCGGCTCTGTGGTAACAATATTATTTACAGCAAATAAATACGATTTATTTTCCCCTCTTTTAGCAATTACCCCTAAATCTGAGGCCAGTATATTGGTCGCAATTTTTGCATTGTAATAGTACGAACCTGTACAAGGATCCTGACTTTCTCTCCACTCATAATCATCATAATAATAATCGTCGTAAGAGTTTCCGCTGTAGTTTACGTCATTTTCGTCTACTTCTTCTTCCTCGTTCTCATCGTCGGAATCTTCTGAAGTTTCACATTCATATAAGGAATATTTCTTTTTGTATTCAAATTCAACTCTGTAGATCGCTCCGGGTTCCGGTTTTATGATTTTAGATAAATCCAAAGCATAAGTATTCCATTTCGTCGGATTTACCAGAGTACTTTCTTTTAAATTAAGTGTTGTTTTGGCAATTGGCTGTGCGACTTTCTTGAGATTCTGCGCTCCATTCAATTCATTATACTGAAGAAATTGCAGAATATTGTTTTTATAGATTTTATAAACTTTTACATCAACAGCGCTTAAATTTACTGCTTCAAAATTCAATTTCAAATTGTTTGAACTTGGCAGAATAGTTCCGTTCTTGACAAATCGAACATTGGGTTTAATTTGATCAAAAGAGATTTTTTCACTATAATTTTCTGCCAGTTTTTTACCGTACTGACTTTCGATTCCCTGAAAAACTTCCAACAATAATTCGCCCGTGATGACCTGTTCGGGCTCTTCATCCGGAACCACTTCTACAATGTCTTCTACTGCAACTGTATCAACCACAACTGAAGCAGAATCCACCACAATGGAAGCAGAATCTACTGCCACAGCCAGAGGTTCTTCGACAACAGGTACAGATTCTTCTTTTTTAGGTACATTCTGATTTGTAAAATATACTTTCAGTAAATTTCCCTGAGTTGAAAATTTTAAATTATTGGTGTTTTGAATTGAAACCAAACCTTTAAAATCCTGTCCCTTTTCTAAAGGTTCCGAAAAATTAATCAAAACCGATTGATTATTTCCATCCGGAACTTCGACCTTTACGACTTTAAATTCATTAATGCCTGTAATCGGAAAATCAATTTGTCCTTTCTGATCGATATCAAAATCATTTCCATCATAAATAATTTCGAGATTTGAAGCTTCAGACTGACGCTGAATACTATCGATTATAAAACGAAATTCTTTACCGGTTCCGGAATTTTTTTCAAACTTAATTTTCAGATTATTTCCGTTATGTTTGGCCTCAACCAATTTTTTAGCAGTTTCAATGTCAATATTATCTGCTGTTTTCAACACACAGTTTAAGTATTGATATTCTTTGCTGTAAGATTGAATATCTTCGGTATTTATAGTAAAATCCTGTTTTACGGTTTTAACTGTAAAATTAAATTTTGAAAGTTCTTTTTCTTTCTCTTTGGGAATTGCCGTCAGTTTATCTAGATTTAAAGTAACCTGATATTCTGTACCCGGTTCTAATTTTTTCTCGGGAATAAAAGCAAGGGTATTAGTGGAAAGCGCTACGACTTTTCCATGAACGCTTGGCGAAATGTCAAACAAATCGTCGTCTAATTCCTGATTGGGTTTCCAATCGTTTTTATCGAAAGCCAAAACCACGCGAATATCAGAATCTGAAGAAACGATTCCGCCTGTAAAACTGGTAATGTAATCTTTAAATAATGAAAAATCGGAATTGAAATCTGCAGCTGATTTGCGTCCGCAGGATTGAAAAATAAAAAACACAAAAAATACGAGAGACAGCCCTTTTACTTTCACTTTTACCAGAGTTATATGGATTAATTAAACTACTTATTTAACAGATTTACCGTTATATGCGATAACAGCAAAATACAAATTAAATTGCGATAAATGTAAAGTATTTTTTGACTGCTTTAAGAAGAAAATTCTCTAATAATGATTATTTAACTTTTGTTGAAGTTTTGAATCAGAAGAGCCTCAATTCAGATAATTTATTTTCGTCTTTCGAGAAAAAAACGTTTCATTAAATCAGCCGCTTCATTTGCCATAACGCCGGATACCACAGTAGTTTTAGGATGTAATTTTGTTCCCATCGTTAAAAACCCTCTTTGCTCATCGCGTGCACCAAAAACAATTTTAGAAATCTGGCTCCAATACAATGCACCCGCACACATCTGGCAAGGCTCTAAGGTGACGTAAAGCGTGCAATCTTTCAGATATTTTCCGCCAAGGAAATTTGCGGCAGAGGTAATCGCCTGCATTTCAGCATGAGCCGTGACATCATTTAATAGTTCGGTTAAATTATGTGTTCTTGCAATTACTTTGTCGGCAACCACAATAATAGCGCCAACAGGAATTTCGCCCTTATCAAAAGCCATTTCAGCTTCCTGCAGGGCTTTTTTCATAAAATATTCGTCGGTGAAAGGATTTTCCATAATTGCAAAAATAAGATTTTAGAAGTTATTTTTTATTACATTTATTTGCTGAAAGCTGTTTATGGATAAAACTCATAAAATTACTATTCCCGAACCGTGCCACGAAAACTGGACCAAAATGACGCCAAATGAAAACGGTCGTTTTTGTTTGAGCTGCGCTAAAACGGTTGTTGATTTTACTTCGATGCTTTCTGATGAAGTTCAGCATTTTTTCATCCAAAATGAAAATAAAAAAATCTGCGGAAGATTTAAAAATTCGCAATTAGACAGCATTACCATTCAGATTCCCGATCGGGTTTTATATTCTCAAACCAATTATTCCAAAATGTTTTTGTTGGCTTTATTTGTAGCAATGGGAACTACCTTATTTAGCTGCGCAGATAATAATGGAAATAAAAACAAAATTGATAAAATTGAGATTGTTAACAATATAGAACAAGATGAGAATGAAGATGTTTCTTCTTGCTACGGACACCAGATTGAATCAAAAAAAGAGAAAAAGAAAAAAGACCTTCTTAATCCTGGATTTACAACAGGGAACATTATTATTTCCAACTCCATTCAGACAGGAAGCTTTAATTATCATACAATATATAATTCAACCGATTTGGATGTTCTGCCAGTTCCGGAAATCGGAATGGAAAAATTCTATGCTTTTTTTGCTAAAAATTTTAAAGCTCCAAAAAACATGAAAAAGTTTTATGGAAAAGCCTTTATAGTTTTTGTTGTTGAAGAAGATGGCAGTCTTAGTAATTTCAATATTGAGAAAAACACATCCATAGAAATAGGGAAAGAAGCTATAAAAGTTTTAAAAACTACTCCCAATTGGATTCCGGGAAAATTAAAAAAACGTATTGTTCGATCATCATTCACATTCGAAATTCCATTATAAAAGTTATGGATGATAAACATAAAATCACAATTTCCGAACCGTGCCACGAAAACTGGACCAAAATGACGCCAAATGAAAACGGCCGTTTTTGTTTGAGCTGCACTAAAACGGTTGTTGATTTTACTTCGATGCTTCCTAACGAAGTTCAGCATTTTTTCATCCAAAATGAAAATAAAAAAATCTGCGGAAGATTTAAAAATTCGCAATTAGACAGCATTACCATTCAAATTTCGAATCAGGTTTTATATTCTCAGACTAATTATTCTAAAATGTTTTTGTTGGCATTATTTGTGTCCATGGGAACAACCTTGTTTAGTTGTGCAAATAAAGATGGGAAAAAGAAAAAGATAGATAAAGTTGAAGTTGTTACAGACCTCACTCCGACTAATGATATAATAGTTGAAGAGCCGGCAATTGAAACTGAAACAAAGAACGCTATTATTCCGCCTCCGTCTCCACCAAAAGTTCATCAGGTTAAATTTATAAAACCAATTAAAGAATCAAAAATTAAAAAAAGTAATTCTTCACGAAATGAAACTGTAGAAACTGAAGATGTTTCTCTTAAAAAGGAGCAAGCTCCTAAAAATGCAGAATTCCCCGGTGGCATTGATCAATTTCACAGCTTCTTTATGAAAGAATATAAAAAACCGGAAGGCGTAACTTATTGGAAACTTAATTTTACGCTGGCCTTTGCAGTAGAAAAAAATGGTACTGTATCACTTCTCGAATGTTCTCCTGCTATTGAAGAACCTTTGCAAAAAGAAATCATCAGAGTTTTGAGTGTATGTCCCAAATGGCAGCCGGGTGAATCGAACGGCAAAAAAGTTAAAATGCAATATTCTGTACCTATTTTATTGAAATAATACACTTCAAGGAAATTAAATTTAAAACCGTAAATTTGCTTTTTACCTTATAATGAAAAGCAATTTACTTTCAAACATATATAATCCAGCCGATTTACGTCTTTTAAAAGAAGGGCAGCTTACTCAGGTTGCTCAGGAATTGCGTCAGTTTATTATTGATGTCGTTTCTGTAAAAGAAGGGCATTTGGGCGCAAGTCTCGGTGTTATAGAGCTGACAATAGCCTTACATTACGTTTTTAATACTCCCGAAGATTTATTGGTTTGGGATGTTGGCCATCAGGCATACGGACATAAAATCCTGACCGAAAGACGGGAAAATTTTCATACCAACAGACAGATTGAAGGTCTTTCAGGATTTCCAAAAAGAAGCGAAAGTATTTATGATACTTTTGGTGTCGGGCATTCTTCAACTTCTATCTCTGCCGCACTGGGAATGGCCATTGCTTCTAAATTAAAAGGTGATTTTAACAAAGAGCATATTGCCGTAATCGGAGATGCTTCTATTGCAAGCGGAATGGCTTTTGAAGGCCTCAATCATGCAGGAGTTACGGATGCCAATTTACTGGTAATTTTAAATGACAACGCTATTGGGATTGATCCAAGTGTTGGCGCACTTAAAAAATACCTCACTGCTGTAAAAGAAGGGAAAAATCCCCGAAAAAATAACATGATCAAATCACTGAATTTTGATTATTCGGGTCCCATTGACGGCCATGATCTTCCTCTTTTAATTCAGGAATTAAATCGTTTAAAAAACATAAAAGGCCCTAAATTTCTTCATATCGTTACAACAAAAGGAAAAGGCTTACAGCAGGCCGAAGAAAATCAGGTTAAATATCATGCTCCCGGAAAATTTGACGCCTTAACGGGAGAAATCCATTTAAAACAGGAAGAAAATCTTCCTCCGAAATATCAGGATGTTTTTGGACTAACGATTTTAGATTTAGCGAGAAAAAATGAGAAAATAATCGGAATCACACCTGCAATGCCATCCGGAAGTTCGTTAAAGTTTATGATGGACGAATTACCGGATCGCGCTTTTGATGTGGGAATTGCAGAACAACATGCCGTAACACTGGCAGCAGGAATGGCAACGCAGGGCATGATGGTGTATTGCAATATTTATTCGACATTTTTGCAGAGGGCTTACGATCAGGTTATTCACGATGTGGCGCTGCAAAATTTACCTGTTATTTTTTGTCTGGACCGCGCAGGTTTGGTTGGTGAAGATGGGGCAACACATCATGGTGTTTTTGATATTGCTTATTTACGTTTGATTCCGAACATAATTATTTATGCCCCGTTAAACGAAGTCGAACTCCAGAATATTTTGTATACTGCTCAATTGGGTTTAAATCATCCTATTGCAATTCGTTATCCAAGAGGTCGCGGAGTCCTGCCAAATTGGGAAGTAGAAAATTTCGGACATTATGAAAAAATAATTTTGGGCGCCGCAAAATGCTTAAAAGATGGTACAAAAATTGCGGTTCTGTCGGCCGGAACAATTGGAAATAATGTTATTGAAGCACTGGAAAAATCAACTCATTCCAGCGACATCGCCCATTACAACTTTAGTTTTATTAAACCATTAGACATCAATACATTAAATTGTATTTTTTCAACTTTTGATAAGATTATTACCATCGAGGACGGCGTTAAAACCGGCGGTTTTGGAAGTGCCATTTTAGAGTTTGCAGCAGCTCATAATTTCAAAAATACCATCGAAATTTTGGGTGTTCCTGACCAATTTATGGAACACGGAACAGTTAATGAGTTACAACAATTGTGTGCGATTGACGTTAAAAGTTTAATAAATCTTTTTTCTAACGGTTCAAAATAATTATTTTGCAACACCAAAAAAAAAAATTACCAAAATGAAATTATTGCGTTCTACCCTTTTGCTGTTATTGCTTTTGAGTACTTCTAATAACTTTGCCCAGATTATCCAGACTACTTTGACTCCCAATCAGGCACCGAAACCGCCTTCTAACTGGTCAAAAAAGAATCAGCTTGGGTTTGACATTTCCGAAATTGCTTTTGTAAACTGGAGTGCCGGGGGAACAAGTTCTATTTCAGGTTTGTTTAAAGGCGAGTTTGGAAGAACTTACGCAAAGAAAAATCATAAATGGGTAAACGAACTTATCGTTAAATATGGTTTAAATAAACAAGACGGAACTGAATTAAGAAAAACAGACGATGCTTTTCAATTTAATTCGACTTACGGTTTCAGAAAAGATACGGCTTCAAATTGGTATTATTCTTCTAAATTAAACTTCAATACACAATTTACAAACGGTTATAACTATCCTAACAGAGATGTTGCCATTTCCAAACCTTTTGCACCGGCTTATATATTTCTGGGAGCTGGAGCTGAGAATGCAAACAAACAAAAGAACAGGGTATTTTATTTCTCTCCTATTACGTTAAAAACCACTTTAGTACTCGATCAATATCTGGCTAATCAGGGTTCTTTCGGGGTTAAAAAAGCAGTTTATGCAACAGATCCGTTAGATCCTACACAACAAATTTTGATAGAAGAAGGTCAGAAGGTAAAAGCTGAATTTGGTATACTTTTAACCGCTTACATGAAAAACGAAATTTATAAGAATGTTTTTTACGAGAACCGATTAAGTCTGTATACCGATTATCTCAATAAATTTGGAAATGTTGATATCGATTACGACACACGTCTGGATCTGGTTGTGAATGCCTATGTAAAAGCAAATATTGGCCTTCATTTGATTTATGATGACGATATTAAAACAAAAAAAGACGTTGTTGATCCTTCTACAGGCAATACAACACAAGTGAATGACGGACCGAGAATGCAGTTAAGACAGGTTCTTGGTGTAGGTCTGGTTTATGCTTTTAAATAATAAAATCATCAAAATAAAAAAAGCTTCTTTTAGAAATTCTGAAAGAAGCTTTTTTTATTTAACGCTTTTTTTGTCCTTTAATAGTTTCATACAACTCAAGCGCATTTCCGTCTGTTAACAATGAAACATAATGACAAATATGCAATAAACGTTCGTACAAATTGCCTTTGTCTAAATGATGTTTTTCTGGCAGCATTTTCAAAATCAGTTTGTCGTAGTTTGAAGCCGTGCCATCATATTTATTATTGAAAGCGGTAATAAATTTATCCAGCAGGGTTTGTATAATCTGATAACCTACTATTTCTTTTTCTATGACTTCACGGCTTTGATAAATTTTTTCAACGCTCAGTTTGATAATATCATCCATCTGCGCTTTGTATTTACTTTTGTCTGTTAAAGCAAAAGGGAAATTGCCGGCAAGGATAGCTTCTTCATTTTCTATAAATACATCTACGGCATCGGTAATTAAAGTTCCGATTGCCAATGCTCTTAAATACGAAATACGATCTTCTTTTGTTGTTAATGATTTGTATTTAGAAACTCCAATATTATCTTTTACCAGTTTAATTAAATATTCTAATGCAAAATCTTCAGAAACCAGACCGAGATTAATTCCGTCTTCAAAGTCAATAATTGTATAACAAATATCATCTGCTGCTTCAACTAAATAAGCCAGAGGATGTCTTTCAAAACCAATATCTCCTTCCGATTTATTGGAGATCATTCCCATATCTTTGGCTACTTCCTCAAAAAACAATTTGTCTGACTGAAAGAAACCGTATTTTTTATCCGCAATATTATTAGTTGGTTTTTTAGGAAGGCTTTCTTTGGGATATTTCATAAAAGCGCCCAAAGTTGCGTACGAAATACGCAGTCCGCCATCGATTCCCGGCCGACTCCCTGTCAAGACCGAAAAGCCGTTAGCATTTCCCTCAAAATCAATTAAATCCTGCCATTGTTTATCTGTCAGCTGATTTCTGTACTGCTGCCCTTTACCAATTGAGAAATATTCGCCAATTGCTTTTTCACCGGAATGCCCAAAAGGCGGATTTCCGATATCGTGTGCCAAAGATGCAGCAGCTACAATCGCACCGAAATCGTTCATATGATAACCATGAACTTCTTTTAAATACGGATATTTTTCGATGATTTTTTTCCCAACCAAACGCCCAAGCGAACGCCCTACAACCGAAACTTCCAAACTATGAGTCAAACGGGTGTGCACGAAATCGGTTTTAGAAAGTGGAATAACCTGTGTTTTATCCTGTAAACTTCTAAAAGCGGAAGAAAATATAATTCGGTCATAATCGACTTCAAATCCTAAACGGGTGTCATCTTGTTCTATTCGCAATCTTTTGCCCGTGTCTCCCTGCTTTTTAAGTGATAAAAGTTGTTCCCAGTTCATTTTTGTATTTTAGATTTAAGTCCGGATCCCGATGCTTCGGGACGGGATAGATTATAGATTTTCATCTAAGCGTCAAAAATACGTTTTATTTAGGATTTCATTCAACAAAATATACTATTTAAAAGATAAGCCTCCTTCATATTCAGACTACACAAAATTTTCTACTTGAGTATGACATTTTTGAAATATTGGCTAAAAATTGCGAATGCCTCTGCTTTACTTTCGGCTGTGGGCGCCGGAGTATCTTTAAGGATATAAGGTATATTAAGTAATTCCCATTTTTGAGATCCGAGCTGGTGAAACGGAATAATCTCCACACGTTCAACTGTTTTATAATTGGTAAAGTGCTGTCCCCATTCTTCCAGGTATTGCGGCTGGTCTGTCCATCCCGGAACTAAAACATATCTTAACCACATTGGCCTTCCGGTAGATTCCCTATAGGTTGCCACATCTAATGTTGTTTTATTACTGACTCCTGTAAGCTTATGATGGATGTCATCATTAATATGTTTGATATCCAGCAACAAAAGATCGGTATTATCAAAAAGTTCCTGTGTCTGTTTGTTATTTAGTCTTCCGTTGGTGTCCAGACAGGTATTAATTCCTTTTTCATGCAGTAATTTAAAAAAATGAAGCAACTTGTTTCTTTGAAGCAAAGGTTCTCCGCCGGAAACTGTAACTCCACCTGTTTTACCGAAATAACTTTTCTGACGAACGGCTCTTTTTACTAATTCTTCTATTTCTACTAAGGAACCCGCTTTAACATCTAGTGTATCAGGATTTTGACAATACAAACATCTAAACTGACATCCTTGTACAAATACCACCATTCGGATACCCGGACCATCATGAGTGCCAAAAGTTTCGAGAGAATGTATTCTTAGATGATCAGGATCATCAATGTTTAATTTAGCGGCTTCAATATCTTGTAATTGAAAATACATGGTTTAAAAATAAGAGTTGAAATGATAAAAATAGGCTGGCTAAAAATTAGCCAGCCCATATCTGATTCTTGTCTGGCCACTTTTACATTGCTTCGTGAAAAGTACGAGCTATAACTTCTAACTGATGCGCTCTTGATAATCGCACAAAATTAACAGCATAACCCGAAACTCTTATGGTAAGTTGTGGATGATTTTCAGGATGATTATAAGCATCCTGAAGGGTTTCGCGATTTAATACATTTACATTTAAATGATGGGCCATTTGTTTAAAATAACCATCTATTACCTGCACTAAATTGGTTACTTGTTCTTCTCTTGTATCTCCAAGTGACTTCGGAATCATTGAAAAAGTATTCGAAATACCATCTTGTGCATCATTGTAATCCAGTTTTGCGACAGAATTTAATGACGCAATTGCGCCGCTGCAATCACGTCCATGCATTGGGTTGGCTCCCGGTGCAAAAGACTCACCATCTTTACGTCCATCGGGAGTTGCTCCTGTATTGGTTCCGTACATTACATTAGAAGTAATCGTCAATAATGAAAGAGTTGGTGTTGCATTTTTATATGCAGTATGTTTTCTAAGTTCTTCGATAAAGAAAGCCGTTATTTCCTGAGCAATAGAATCTACTCTGTCATCGTCATTTCCAAATTTAGGATAATCGCCTTCAATTTTAAAATCTACTGTAATTCCGTTTTCATTTCTGATTGGTTTTACTTTAGCATATTTAATTGCAGATAATGAATCGGCAATAATAGAAATTCCTGCTGCGCCGTAAGCGATGTCTATATGCGGATCAGAATCAATCAGTGCCATTTGTGCTCTTTCATAATAAAACTTATCATGCATATAATGAATAATATACATTGACTTGGCATAAACTCTGGCTACTTCCTTTAGAGTACGCTTAAATACATTGCTTACCACATTATAATCTAATACTTCGTCATGTATAAACGGAATATCTTTCATTACCAATGTTCCGGCACGTTCTTCCCTGCCTCCGTTTAAAGCAATCAGTAATGCTTTGGGTAAATTGGCTCGCGCCCCAAAGTGCTGAATTGATTTGCCAATTTCCTGATGCGATACACAGCAAGCAATTCCGTAATCATCAGAACCTCTGTTAGGTCTCATCAAATCATCATTTTCATATTGAATTGATGAGGTGTCAATTGACACTTGCGCACAGAAATCCTTAAATCCCTGTGGAAGATCTTCTGACCATAAAACTGTTAAATTCGGTTCCGGAGATGCTCCTAAATTATATAATGTCTGGAGAAATCGAAATGATGTTTTGGTTACTTTCGTTCTTCCATCATTAAACATACCTCCAATACATTCTGTTACCCAGGTTGGGTCTCCTCCAAATATTTCATCGTAAGCTCCAGGTCTTAGATGGCGTACCATTCTCAATTTCATTACGAACTGGTCTACTAATTCCTGTGCTTCAGATTCAGTAATTGATCCTTCTTCAAGATCTCTTTGTATATAAATATCCAGGAATGAAGATACATTTCCTAATGACATCGCTGCTCCATCCTGCTCTTTCACCGCAGCCAAATAAGCAAAATAAACCCATTGAACTGCTTCTTTTGCATTTTGTGCAGGAAGAGAAATATCGAAACCATAATCGGCCGCCATTATAAGCATGTCCTGTAAGGCACTAATCTGTGACGCTATTTCTTCGCGCAAACGAACTTTATGTTCGGTCATTTCGCCGCCAACTTTACTATGATCTTCTTTTTTAAAAGCAATAAGCTGATTAACTCCGTACAAAGCCATTCGACGGAAGTCACCAATAATACGTCCGCGGGCATAATTATCAGGCAAACCTGTCAATATATGTTTTGAACGATACTCTCTAATTTCCTTATCATAAGCGTCAAAAACTTTTTCGTTATGATTTTTAGCATAGTTAAAAATATCGGTCACACGATCAGACACTTTCAATCCTCTTTCTTTTACTGCAGATTCTACCAGCTTAATTCCTCCAAAAGGTTTCATGGCTCTCTTTAACAGTTCATCTGTCTGTAAACCAACAACTACTTCGTCTTCTTTTTTAATATAACCAGGCTTAAATGCATTTATAGTTGATATCGTTTCCACATCAATTGCCGAACATCCATTATTCACTCGTTCTTTTAGTAAAGCTTCCTTACAGATATTCCACAAATTGGTAGTTTTTACTGATGGTCCGGATAAAAAAGAAGAGTTTCCTTCATAAGGTGTAATGTTTTTTAATACAAAATCCTGAACATTTACTGATGATTCCCATTTTCCTGACGTAAATACCTTTTTTTCTACATTTGCTTTCATAACTCAAAATAATTTAATTGCGTTTATTATATCATCAAATTTCGAGGCTTTTTTCAGACAAAAACATGATAATAATCAGATTTAGAGGTTATTTTTATAAAAATGACAACTATTTTCGTGAAATAAGTTTTGATCTTACCATTAGGCACATTATTGCAGTCAAACTCAAAATCCCGGCAAACAAATAAAAGATCAACGAATAATTTTTAGTAAGAGAAATTAATCCCGGACCAACGAAAGCCGCAGCAGACCAGGCAATTAATATGAAACCAAATGGAGTACTCATTTTATAAGGCCCGTAAAGATCTTTAACAAAAGCGGGCATTGCCGCAAATGCTCCTCCGTAACAACTTATAATAATAAATACCATAATCTGGAATACAATTGGAGTATGGGTCTGACTTAGCACAATAAAACAGAAGGCGCCAATAGCAAAAAATGTAAAAAAAGTATACCAGCGACCAATTTTATCCGATATACTGGACCAAAACAACCGGCCAAATCCATTGAAAAAGCCAATGAAACCAACAAAATTAATGGCTTGCTGATCATTAATATGAATTATATCTTTTGCCATTGGCGCTGCAATAGAAATTAAGGCAATCCCACAGGTCGTATTTAAAAATAACATTAGCCAAAGACTATAAAAACGAAAATCTGTTAATAATTCTTTTAACGCGATTGGAGAATTGTTTTTTAAATCGTCCTCTGTAGAAACTGCTGAAAAAGGAAGCGAAAGACACAATGAGGCTAAAACCATGATTGCAAAATAAACCAATCCCAGAAGATAAAAACTATGTGAAACTCCAATTGATTCTGTTAGTGGTAAAATAATGCGGGAAGCCAATATCGAGCCCAAGGCAAACGACATAATTACCAACCCTCCCGCAAATCCCGGTTTTTCAGGAAACCATTTTACAACAACCGAAATGGGTGTAATATAACCAAACCCCAAACCAATGCCGCTTATTACACCGTAAAACAGATAGAATAGGGGTAGGGATTTTTCTGCTATAGCAAATCCGCTGCCCATTAATCCAACACCAAAAAATAAAGCAGCAATTAATCCTGCTTTTTTAGGGCCAAATTTTCGAACAAACTTTTGCATAAAAGCAGCGGTAAGTCCTAAAAAGCAAATGGCTAAGCTAAAGGATAATTTTAATTGGTGTGCATCCCAGCCATTAATTAACTGGATAGGATTAATCCAGACACTGTAAGCATAAATAGAACCTATTGATAATTGCAATAACATTCCGGCCGATGCAATAACCCATTTATTTATTTTTATCATAAGACGATATATTTAATATGCGCCTTACAAATTTATAAGTCGAAATTTGCAGAAAACGTGATTTTTATCGTGTTTCTATTAAAAACACAAAATAAATTCACGAAAACGTTGTATAAAAACTACAATTAGAATTAAAATCAGAACTCTAATGCAGTGCTATGTTTGATCTCTCCCATTACAAAAATACTGTTAGTGTTTCCGATGTTCTCTATGGTCGACAATTTATTCATTACAAAATCCTGATAACTCGCCATATCCTGCACTAAAATCTTCAGCATAAAATCGTAATCGCCGGCAATATTATAACATTCTATAATCTCAGGAAGTGCAACAATATCTTTTACAAAATTACTTCCGACATTTTTGGCATGTTCTTTTAAGCGAACATTACAAAAAACAGTCATTCCGCGATTCATTTTTTTCTTATCCAAAAGAGCAACATATTTCGTAATGTATCCGTCTCGTTCCAATCGTTTTATGCGTTCGTAAATCGGAGTAACCGTTAGAAATAATTTGCCTGCAAGATCTTTTGTATTGATATTAGAGTTCTCCTGAAGATGTTTCAGTATCAGTAGGTCGGTTTTATCTAAGTTTTCCATAGTTTTTTTTACGGTTAGAGGTCGATTAAAAACATATTCACAGTAATAAAATCTTTTAAATATTATATATAAAACACATTTTACTGAAATAAACCTCAAATATAAGTTATAAAAACCAAGAACGTAAATTTGCTCAGTAAAAAATACTGGATCAAAAATGAAAACAAACAACCTGGGTTATCCAAGAATTGGCAGTAACAGAGAATTAAAAAAAGCATCTGAACTGTATTGGGCGGGAAAAATTTCTGCCGATGAACTTATTAAAGCCGGAAAAGATATTCGCCATAAAAATTGGCATTTGCAATCTCAGGCGGGCGTAGATTTAATTCCGTCTAATGATTTTTCTTTTTATGATCAGGTTTTGGATCTGACACTGACTTTGGGTGCAATCCCAAAACGCTATCATGAAGTAGCAAAATCTAATTCTTCACTCGATTTGTATTTTGCAATGGCGCGCGGTTCTCAAAAGGACGGACAGGATGTTGTAGCGATGGAAATGACAAAATGGTTTGACACCAACTACCATTATATTGTTCCTGAATTTACTAAAGATCAGAAATTTGAATTGTTTTCTGAAAAAATAATCAGTGAATTTAAAGAGGCAAATGATTTGGGAATTAAAACCAAACCGGTTTTGATCGGACCGGTTTCTTATTTGCTTTTAGGAAAAGAAAAAGAAGAAGGTTTTGACCGAATCGATCTGCTGGATAATGTACTTCCCGTTTATTTTGAAATCCTAGAAAAGTTACAAGCAGAAAATGCCGAATATATTCAACTTGATGAACCTTTTCTGGCTTTAAATCTCAGCGAGAAAGAACGTAACGCTTTCACGAAAGTGTACAATGAAATCAACGTTCGTTTCCCGAAACTAAAAATTGTCCTGGCAAATTATTTTGACTGTTTTGGAGAAAATCTGGAAACAGCTTTAGCGCTTCCTGTTGATACTTTTCATCTGGATTTAGTTCGTTGTCCTCTGCAATTGAATGATATTTTAGAATCAGGGAAATTGGCTCCCAATGTAAATCTTTCGCTGGGAGTTGTAGACGGAAGGAATATCTGGAAAAATGACTTTAGAAAGTCTTTAGAAATAATTAAAAAAGCAACTGATGCATTAGGCGAAAGCCGAATTCTGATTGCGCCTTCGTGTTCTTTAATTCATAGTCCGTGTGATTTAGATTTAGAAACGAACGACGAAACCTTGACACCGGAGATCAAACAATGGCTGGCTTTTGCAAAACAGAAGGTAAACGAAATTGTGCTTTTGAAACAATTTGCTTCTAATGAAACTGATGTAAAAAATTCTGTTGATTTTGAAAGAAATGTAATTGCCAATGAAAATCGCAAGACTTCAAAATTAATTCACAATAATGACGTTAAAAATCGTGTAGCAAATATTTCTGCTTCAGATGATAAAAGAGAAAGTACGTTTGACATTAGAAGAAAAAGCCAGACCGAAGCCTTAAATCTTCCATTATTCCCAACTACGACTATTGGATCTTTTCCTCAGACTGCCGAAGTACGCAGCTGGAGGGCAAAATTCAAGAAAGGAGAATTATCTGCTGCCGAATACAACGACTTAATCGAAAAAGAAACAGAAGCTACGATTCGTTTTCAGGAAGAAACGGGAATCGATGTTTTGGTTCACGGTGAATTTGAACGAAATGATATGGTGGAATACTTTGGAGAACAACTGGCAGGATTTACATTTACCAAAAACGGCTGGGTGCAAAGCTACGGAAGCCGCTGCGTAAAACCACCTGTAATTTACGGAGACGTTTCGCGACCAAAACCAATGACAGTAAAGTGGTCGGAATATGCACAATCTTTAACTCCAAAATGGGTAAAAGGAATGCTGACAGGGCCTGTTACGATTTTGCAATGGTCGTTTGTACGTAACGATCAGCCCCGTTCTGAAACTTGTACGCAGATTGCCCTGGCGATTCGTGATGAAGTTGTCGATTTAGAAAAAGCCGGAATTAAAATCATTCAGATTGATGAACCTGCGATTCGCGAAGGTTTGCCTTTACGAAAAGAAGAATGGGCTAACTATCTGGACTGGGCCGTTCGGGCTTTTAGAATTTCTGCGAGCGGTGTTCAGGACGATACGCAAATTCATACACACATGTGTTACAGTGAGTTTAACGATATCATCCAAAATATTGCAGATATGGATGCAGATGTAATAACGATTGAATGTTCGCGTTCGCAAATGGAACTTTTAGACGCTTTTGCAAATTTTAAATATCCAAACGAAATTGGTCCCGGCGTTTACGATATTCATTCACCCCGAGTTCCTTCAAGCGCAGAAATGGTTCGGTTGTTAGAAAAGGCTTCGGCCGTTATTCCGATCGATCAGTTATGGGTAAATCCAGATTGCGGTTTGAAAACACGCCACTGGGACGAAACTAAAAAAGCTTTAATTGAGATGGTTTCTGCTGCTCAGGAGATGAGAGCAGCTGTGGAACATCCGGTTGGATAATTATTTTAATAGATATTTTTTTTATGTCAACACGTGAAACCGAAAATGAGTATTCTTAAATTCGGTTTCACTGCTGTTGGCATTATTTTTTTAATTTAAAAAAGTTTACAAAGAATAAATGAAACTATAAATCCTAAAACAAACCATATTACTTTGGTAATCATATTCTCTCTGATTATTTCTTCTCTTTCGATATTTCTAATTTTCATGGCGCTTTTATTTAACAATTTGGTTACGCAAAATTATATTGAACCAAAAAACAAAATAGACTCTATCGAATTAAATAGTATCACAATAGGACAAAATATTGTATTATTTTTTATTTTTTAAATTAAAAAAGCACTCCAAATGGAGTGCTTTCTGAAATTGAATTTATAAAACTTAAGATTAGAAGTTTTTAGAGATTCCTATATTAAATGTCTGACCGAAGTTGAAGTTAAATCTGCTAACATCAGGACCATTATTGTCATAGCTTAAAGTATCATAACCTAAACCTCCAATGCTGAAGTTTAAACCAAAACCTTTTTGCATGTTGATGAAAAGTGCAGGAACTACACCAATGTACATTCCATCTGCCTTATCTTTTGAATAATTAGCTCCAACATAAGATTTTTCGGTTCTGTTTTGAAAACCAGCTCCTAAATCTGCAAAAACAGCAAAAGTCTGGCTTAATGGCATTGTGTAACGTACAAATGCTCCAAATCTTGAAGTATTGGTTTTGTACTCATTTGCACCCTGATCGTCTTTTGAAGAAGCAACAGTAAACTCACCTCCTACAGTCCAGTTGTCATGAAACTGGTAACCTACTTTTGGAGAAAAACTAAATTCATTAGATTTTGTTTCTCCAACATTGTAATCTACAGTTTCAGAAGTGTAACCAATGTTACCACCAACTAAAACTGTTCCTTTTTGTGCATTTGCAAAACTGCAGATAGCTAAAGCAGCCATCACTAAAATTTTTTTCATTTTTGGGATTTTTTAAAATTTAAGTTTCCTTTAACAACAACAATGCCGTGAAAGACGAGACTCTTAATTTTTTTAAGAAATTCTTTAGAGCATAAAATGTAGTAATCAAAGCGATTTCTCTTTACTTTTGTAGCAAATAAAAAGTTCATGTCGATAGAAGTAAACAACATATCAAAAAGTTACGGCACACAAAAAGCATTAAATTCAATTTCTTTTAAAATTGAGAAAGGAGAAATCGTAGGATTCTTAGGACCAAACGGAGCCGGAAAATCAACTTTAATGAAAATTTTGACCACTTATTTATTGGCAGACGAAGGCTCAGCCCTTGTAAATGGTCACGATGTCATGACAAATCAAAAAGCGGTTCAGGGTTCTATTGGCTATCTTCCCGAGCATAATCCGTTGTATCTGGATTTGTATGTGCGTGAATATTTGGCATTTAATGCTGATGTTTATAAGGTTTCAAAATCCCGAATTGAAGAAGTAATTCAACTGACAGGACTGACACCGGAAAGCCATAAAAAGATTAGTCAGCTTTCTAAAGGATACCGCCAGCGTGTTGGTCTGGCAAATGCTTTACTCCATAATCCTGACGTTTTAATTTTGGACGAGCCAACTACGGGTCTGGATCCGAATCAGTTAATGGAAATTCGCAACGTTATTAAAAATGCCGGAAAAGATAAAACTGTTTTTTTATCAACACATATTATGCAGGAAGTTGAAGCCATCTGTGATCGTGTCATAATTATTGACAGAGGACAAATTGTTGCAGACAATAAATTGAATCATTTAGTATCTGCAAACAAAGAGCAAGTTATTGAAGTTGAGTTTGATTACAAAGTTGAGGAACAACTTTTGGCTAAACTTGAAAATATTTCATCGTATGTTAATACGCATGACATGATCTGGGAACTGACTTTTATTACCGAAAAAGATATGCGTCCTGCCATTTTTGATTTTGCTACTGAAAATGGTTTAAAAACATTACAATTAAATCAGAAAAATAAAAATCTGGAAGCCGTTTTTAGAGAAATCACGAAATAAGTTCCATTTTATAAAACCAATAAAGCTCATTTGTTGTCAAATGAGCTTTATTTTTATACCATTATTTTCTTTAAATATATCGTGAATAATAATGAGAGTAAAACTGCAAATAATCTAAGCACATTTTTTAAAAACAAATTATTGATTTTTATCGAAGGCAGATTAGATCTGGTTCTAAAAAAGAAATTCACCAGTCTTTTATAATCTAATAACATTAAATACAAAACCCCGACAGTAAGCAATACCGACTGCATTAAAGCACCGGCATTCATATCATAAAAAATGTTGATTAAAGTTAGATTTAAAAGCAGAGAAAATAAAATTACTGTTCCGGCAAGGAGCGTTTTTCTATATAACAACATGATACCTCCAACGATTTGAATCATTGCTATTATAATTCCAAAAGCTGGCGAATAGCCAAAATAGAACCAGGTGAGCCATTCCCCGCCCTGTTGATTCATGGGGATTTTGGCGATTTCAGAGGGTACAATAAACTGAAGTCCGTAAAACTTTTTCCAGCCAAAAGCCATGACATTAAAAGCTGTACAATAACGTATTGCGCCGTATAAAAATCCATAAATCTTTTGGGAACTGGTTTTCTCTTTTCTTTCCCTCCAGTGCCATATAGAAGGAAAAACGATTGATGCCGCAAGCGAAATTCCAATTATGGAAAAAACGAGAACCGGTGGCAGCCACGGAATATTTCCTCCGTTGCCGAGAAGTAAAAATAAAGCTGAAAATTCGAGTCCAAAAATTAAGGCGGCTAAAATTTTCTTTCGTAAAGAAGTAAAAAATTCGGAATTTGACTGTTCTGACATGTGTTTCTGGTTTGAGTAAGGTCCCAAATTTGAATATTAATCACGAACTGAATGTTCCAATGTATGCAGGCGAACTTCTTTTTACATTTTATTTTCTGCAACTGCATTTGCTTTTAAAAATTCACGCGGAGAACAACCTGTATATTTTTTGAATGTAGTATTGAATGTCGTTTTGGAATTGAATCCTGACTCATAAGCAATTCCAAGAATATTCAACTGATTGTATCGGGTCGAAAGCAATAGTTTCTTTGCTTCTTCTATCCGGTATTTATTGACAAAGTTGTAGAAATTATCGCCGTACAATTCATTAATGGCAAACGATGTGTCATTACAGCTTGCATTGATACTTTTTGCTAAAGCAGGCAGATTTAATTGATTGTCTAAGTACAACTTCCTATCGTTCATAGAGTTTTGCAGTTGCAGATTCAATTCTGCCAGTCTTGATTCTGAAAGTCTTCTCGGGGTTTCTTTTTTATCATGTATGCTTTCCTTTACATCTTCAGAATCTAATGTGTCCACATCAAAAATTTCTTTTTGCTGTAGAGAAAAGTAAGCCAGAAAAAACAAACTTATCAAATATATAAAAGGTGTAAATTGTATTAATTCTGTCACATTAAAAAACACAACATTAAGCCAGCTTACTACGATTAGTACTATTACCAACAAAAATGAACGCAGCCAAAGGAGATCTATAGTTGCTGTATCAGATGAAAAATTCCGTATATTCTTAATGTGCTTTTCCAACCTCCAAAATGATAAAAACCAATAAATTACAGTCTGTAGCGGCAATGCGGTTCCCAGTATAAAAAATACAAAACGGTCGGTTTCATAATTAAATTCGAAATTTTTGCCTGTTATAAAAAAAGGGAATCTAAAAAGGCAAATACCAAAAAGGGCAAAAAATGCCATATCATCTTTTTATTAAATTTTTTATGTACAGAAGTAAAATACACTATACTTATATAGAGAAATGGCGCGGTGAGAAATCGAACCAGACCAATTATCTCAAATAATTTTGGATGTTGAAATTGAAATTTCTCATAAAATAAAGGTATTTCTATCAGCGCCAGACCAACCGTTATTACAAATAAGCCGAGATATCTGTTTGCCGTTATATTTACTTTTCGGGGATGAGCAATAAGCAGAAATCCCAACAAAAAGGCAGCCCCAGAAGTAATTCCTATAATAATTGGAAAATTCATCATATATAGATTATTTGCTAATTTTACTCATTCCGAAAATAATATTTTATACTTCCATATCTTCCAGAACAGCTTTCATTTCTTTTATGACCAGTCTGACATCTTCTTCGGTAGTTCTCCAATTTACAAACGAAGCCCTGATTCCTTTTCGGTTTCTATAAACTGTTGGTGTCATAAATACCTTTCCCGTATCGTTGAGCTTTATTAAAAAATGATTTACCTTCTCCTGACTGCATTCTCCTTTTAAGGTAAAACAAACATTATTTAATCGAATTGGAGCCAGAAGTTCAAAGTTTCCTTCTTCTATTAATTCATTTCCAAAAATCAATGCCAAGTGCGTATTGTTTTCTACAATGCTGCAAAAGCCTTCTTTTCCATACGCTTTAAGCGAAAACCAAACCGGAAGTGCCCGCAATCTTCTTGAGTTTTCCGGAACTACATTTAAATAATTAAAGTTTTCTAATGGATCGCCTAAATAAGGCGCATTCGAATTTTGAAAAGTTTCAATCTGAAGGTTGATATGCTCTTTTTTAACCAAATAAAATGCGCTTTCGTAAGGAACATTCAGCCATTTATGACAGTCTATTGTAACACTGTCGGCACCTTGCCAGCCTTCAACCAAATGTTTGTATTTATTGGAAACTGCAGCAAAACCTCCAAAAGCAGCATCAATATGCCACCAGAAATTATATTTTTCCTTCAGTTTTAAAATGGCTTTAAAATCATCAAAATCAGCAGTATTTACTGTTCCGGCGCTCGAAATCAAGATAAAAGGTTCTCCTTCTAATGCCTGAATATTTCGTTCTAAGTCAGCAATATCTAGTGCTTCTCGATTGCCTTCTATTGTTTTTACAACGGTGTAATTTTGGCTTCCAATTCCCAACATAGAAAGTGCCTTAATAGAAGACGAATGAGGTGTTGCCGTGAGAATATTAATTTTATTAGAAATTCCGTTTTTCGCAAAATCTTTTCCAAATTGCTTTCCAAACCATTGTCTGGCTACGCCTATGCAAGTAAAATTTGACATAGTTGCTCCGGTTACAAATCCGCCCAAGAAAGAATCCGGTAAGTCTAACAATTGGAGCAAAAGATTAATAGTTTCCAATTCTATCAGAGCCGATGTTCCTCCCTGCCCTTTCACGGCTTGCGGATTCTGATCGTAAATGGTCGCCAGCCAATCGCCAACAACAGACGCCGGAGTTGAGCCTCCTGTTACAAATCCCCAATATCTCGGACCCGACGAGGCAACCATTAAAGGTGCTAATCTTTGATTGAATTCCTGTAGAGCTTCAATGGAACCCAAACCTAATTCATTTAATTCTATTCTGTAATCAATCGTATAATTTTGAGAAGTGGGAATGTTTTGAATATCATTTAGATAATCAATTCCCTGCTGTTTCGTTTTTTCTAATATATTTTCGAAATCGTTTAGATCTTGTTGTAATATTGAATTCATAAGTTTACATATTAGTTATTCTCACGCAGACTGCGCGGACAAAAAAAGATTTGGAATTAGAGAATTGAAATTCTTCTACAAAAGCTACCATTTCGTTTTCTCAGAAAATCTCGAAACCAGCATAGAAGAAATGACATCGCCGTTGGCGTTTAATAAAGTTGCAATGGGATCAACCAGAGTTCCAAGAATCATCGCAACCGGCAAGGCCTGCTCCATCGGGAAACCGTAAACAGTAATCGCCAGAACTTCGCCTATATAACCTCTGTTTGGTATTCCGCCTTCAACAATTGAAACAATTACGGTAATTCCTAATGCCAAAAGTATCGTTGAAGGTTCTGTAAAATCTTTTCCAAACATGGCAAACAAAAAAGTAATTTTTAAAATAGATGACATGCTTGAACCGTCTTTGTGCAAGGGCGCCCCGAGTGGAATTACCAAATTACGGACATGAGACGGAATTCCCATTTTTTGAGCCGCATCCAGATTGGCAGGAATCGTAGCAATACTGCTGCAAGTACCAATTGCAGTTAATGATGGTGCGATATTGTTACTCCAAAAGACTTTAAAAGCTCTTTTCCCGCCTGCGACAATTGCATATAAACTAAAGAAGGTAAAGAAATAAAATACACAGGCAGCATAATAAACACCTAAAGGTTTTGCATAAATTCCAAACAATTGTGGTCCAAAAACGCCAACCTGATAAGCAAAATAAGCGCCTAACCCAATGGGTGCAAATTTCATTATAATATTCAAAAGCTGCTTCATGACTTCATTTCCGGAGTCCAGAAAACTTTTAAAAGCATTTCCTTTTTCACCCGATTGCAAAGTGGCAAAACCAATTAAAAAAGAAAAAATAATTAAAGCCAGCATGCTTTTTCGCGAAAGCAGTTCAAAAAAATCATTTGTAGTAACCAATTGTGCAATCTGATCTCCAACAGATCCGGATTGAATATTTTCGACCGGAACTTTAGAAATTATCATATCCTGATGAATCGGGAATAGATAAACTGCAACAATCATTACAATTGCAGATATAACAAGTGTAGAAAGGAAAACTAAAAGCATTATGCCGAAAAGTTTTCCCAGTTTTTCTGTTCGTTCTAAATTAGCGATGGAAGAACCGATTGTAAAAAATATTAAAGGAATTATCGCTGTGAAAAGCAAATTCAGAAAAATATCTCCGATTGGTTTTATAACCTCAACTTTTTCTTTGAATAGTAATCCAAAAACACTACCTATTATTATACCTCCAAGAAGCCATAAAATACTGCTGTAACTTTGTAGAAAATTGATTTTTTTTTCTTCCATATTTTTACAATTTAGAAACCACAATGAAACAATGAAAGTGCTGAAAGTTTGCTAATAAATGTAGCAGTAATTATAATGATTTGAAAGATTTCTCTAAAACAATAGTTGTAAAAGCCCTGTCGACCAATTCACCGGTTTTGCTTTTTACTTTTTCAGTCTGCGGTTCGTTGTAAACAATTTTAAAAGCCGATTTGCCAATTAAATCCTGTGCCTTTTCGGTACTATAAAGTTCAAATTCATATTGCGTGAAAGGAAGCGTTTTCATAAAACTTTCTTCAGCAAACGTTAGGCAGAAATTGCCGTCTGGTTTTAAAACTCTATAAATCTCTGCAAGTAATTCTTCCGGTTTCTGCCAAAAATAAATGGTATTTACTGTGAATACTTTATCGAAAGATTCGTCTTCAAACGGAATTTTATTTCCGTCATAAAGCGAAAAGAAAGCTTGCTTTTGAGAAACAAAATTTCGGTTGATCTTGCGGGCTTCCTGAAACATCAGTTCAGACATTTCTAAGCCGTAATATTTCAATTCTTTCGCTTGTTCAAATAAGAATTCGACATGTCCCGCATTTCCGTGACCCAATTCAAGAATTTTATTTTCTTTTGAAATATTTAGATTTTGAATGGAATGTTTAATCATATTGATGTTCGTTTCGTTCATCATATGGGCCATTTCTATTCCTTTTTCTCCGGAAGGATTCTTTAATTGAGAGGCAATTGCTTGTAATTCTTCTTGTTTCATAATATGAAATTTAAACTTCTAAATTAAGCAAAATCCAAATTCCAACTGAGATAACTTTGTCAAAGTTTAAAACTTTGACAAAGTTCTATACTACAAATTAAAAAACCTGACTCGCGATCTGTCTGATATTCTCAGATTTACCCATTGAATAATAGTGTAAAAAAGGAACTCCGGCTGCTTTTAATTCTAATGACTGCTGAATCGCCCACTCGATTCCGACTTGTTTGATTTCAGCGTTATTTTTGCATTTATCAACGGCATCGATTAGATCTTCCGGTAAATCGATTCTGAAAATTTGTGGCAGAACCTGTAAATGTCTTTGCACTGCAATTGGTTTAATCCCAGGAATAATCGGAATTGTGATTCCCATTTCTCTTGCCTTTTCTACAAAAGCAAAATATTTAGAATTATCAAAAAACATCTGTGTCACCACATAATCTGCACCAGCATCTACTTTTTCTTTTAATCTTTTTAAATCTGACTGTAAAGATGGTGATTCTAAATGTTTCTCCGGATAACCGGCCACGCCAATACAAAAATCAGCTTTGTTGTCGACATCCATAACTTCGTGCAAATACTTTCCACAATTCAAATCGTTGATTTGTCGCACCAAATCTATTGCATAATGGTTTCCGCCTGCTTTGGGAACAAAAGATTGTTCGTCTTTCATAGCATCACCTCTAAGTGCCATGACATTGTTGATTCCTAAATAATGACAGTCAACCAGCATATATTCTGTTTCTTCCTGTGTAAATCCGCCGCACAGTAAATGTGGCACCGTGTCTACATTGTATTTATGTTTTATAGAAGCACATATTCCAAGCGTCCCGGGGCGCATACGAGTTAGTTTTTTATCTAAAAGTCCGTTACCGCGATCGATATAAATATACTCTTCACGCGAAGTGGTTACATCAATAAACGGCGGTTTAAACTCCATTAACGGATCGATGTTATCGTACAATTCCTGAATGCTTTTCCCTTTTTGAGGCGGAATAATTTCAAATGAGAATAATGTTTTTCCTTTTGCGTTTTCTATATGTTCTGTTACTTTCATTATTTGTTTTGTTTCAAAGTTTGCTTCGCCAATTCGGCTAAAGCCTCGTGTCAGGTTTCAGGTTACAAGTTCTCTACAGCAACTTGAAACCTGAAACTTGAAACCAAAATAACTTCGTTAATCTGCTATATTAGGATTTAACCATTTCATTGCGTAATCCAGCGGTACATTTCGGCGTTTGGCGTAATCTGTAACCTGATCTTCTTTGATTTTTCCGAGGCCAAAATACCTGCTTTTTGGATTTCCAAAATAATATCCGGAAACAGAAGAAGCCGGCCACATTGCCATACTTTCTGTTAAGGTTACTCCAATTTGTTTTTCAACATCCAAAAGCTTCCAGATTGTTGGTTTCTCCAAGTGATCCGGACAAGCTGGATAACCCGGAGCCGGACGGATTCCTTTATAATTTTCTTTTATTAATTCTTCATTGGTCAAAGATTCTTCTTTATCGTAGCCCCAGAAATCCTTACGGACTCTCTCGTGAAGATATTCGGCGAAAGCCTCAGCAAAACGATCTGCCAATGCTTTTACCATGATCGAATTATAATCGTCAAGATTTTTCTCATATTCTGCAGCCCATTCGTCTACACCAAAACCGGTTGTTACACAGAAAGCTCCTATATAATCATCGATACCGCTTTCTTTTGGTAAAATAAAATCGGCTAAAGCTGGATTTGGAGCGCCTTTTGTTTTTTGAGATTGAACTCTTAAAGTCAAAAACTTCTCTAATACTTTTCCGTTTTCATCTCGCAATTCGATATCATCGTCATTTACCTGGTTACAGGGAAAAATTCCGTAAATACCTTTTGCTTTTAGTTTTTTCTCTTCCAGAATTACTTTAAGCATCGCCTGGGCATCTGCAAAAACAGAAGTTGCCTGTTCTCCCACAACCTCATCCGTTAAAATCGCCGGATATTTGCCATACAATTCCCAAGTCTGGAAAAATGGCGTCCAGTCGATATACGGAACTAAAACATCCAGTTCAATTTCGATAGTTTGTGCGCCAATTTTCTTTGGTTTAACCGGAGTATATTCAGACCAATCCAATTGTAATTTGTTTTTACGGGCATCTTCAATCGTCAGGAAATTTTTATCTCTTGAACGGTTTAAAAATGTTTCTCTAAAAGAATCGTATTCTGCACGAATATCTGCTGCATATATTTTTCGGTTATGATCTAACAGATTCCCTGCAACCGTAACGGCCCTGGAAGCATCGTTTACGTGAATTACCGTTTCTCTGTACTGAGGCGCAATTTTCACGGCCGTATGCGCGCGCGAAGTGGTTGCCCCGCCAATCATAATCGGAATTTTTATTCCTTGTTTGTCTAATTCTTTGGCCAAATAAACCATTTCGTCAAGCGAAGGCGTGATCAGACCGCTTAATCCAATAATGTCAACTTCATGTTCAATTGCCGCAGCGATGATTTTTTCCGGAGGCACCATTACACCTAAATCCACAATCTCATAATTATTACAAGCCAAAACTACCGAAACGATGTTTTTACCAATATCATGAACGTCACCTTTTACAGTTGCCATTAAGATTTTTCCGTTTCCGGATTTATCGCCTGCTTGTTTGCTGGCTTCGATAAATGGCAATAAATAAGCAACAGCCTTTTTCATTACACGAGCCGATTTTACTACCTGAGGCAGGAACATTTTTCCGCTTCCGAACAAATCTCCAACGACATTCATACCAGTCATTAAATTGATTTCGATCACTTCGATTGGTTTTGTCGCTGCCAAACGTGCTTCTTCAACATCTTCTTCAATAAAAGCATCGATTCCTTTTACCAGCGAATGCGTAATTCGATCCTGAACAGATCCTAAACGCCATTCCTGAATCGCTTTTTCGTCGCTTTTTACTTCACCTTTTACATTTTCTGCAAAATCCAAAAGTCGTTCTGTTGCGTCGTCGCGTCTGTTAAGGATTACGTCTTCTACATGTTCTAATAAATCTTTCTCAATATCATCGTAAATCGTCAACATTTCCGGATTTACGATTCCCATCGTCATTCCGTTTTTAATGGCGTGATATAAGAAAACTGAGTGCATGGCTTCACGAACGTGATCATTTCCTCTAAAAGAAAACGAAACGTTACTCACTCCACCACTTATATGTGCGTGAGGCAAATTATCGCGAACCCATTTTGTGCCTCTAAAAAAGTCCAAAGCATTTAAGCGATGTTCTTCCATTCCCGTAGCAACAGGGAAAATATTTAAATCGAAAATAATATCCTGCGGAGGAAAACCAACCTGATTCACCAAAATATCATACGAACGCTGACAAATTTCAACACGACGATCGTAATTATCGGCCTGACCTACTTCGTCAAACGCCATGATAATTGCTGCCGCTCCGTAACGTTTAATCAGTTTAGCATGATGAATAAAAGCTTCTTCTCCTTCTTTTAACGAAATCGAGTTTACGACACTTTTTCCCTGAACTACTTTTAGACCCGCCTCGATAATTTCCCATTTCGAACTGTCGATCATAATCGGCACTCGGGAAATATCCGGTTCCGCATCAATTAAGTTTAGGAATTTCGTCATGGCAGTAACACCATCCAGCATTCCTTCGTCCATGTTGATGTCGATAATCTGCGCTCCTCCTTCTACCTGCTGTCTTGCAATGTCAAGCGCCTCATCATACTTCTCTTCCTTGATTAGTCGCAGAAATTTTCGCGAACCCGTTACGTTTGTACGCTCACCAACGTTTACAAAAACGCTTTCCGGCGTAATGATCAACGGTTCTAATCCTGCTAATACAAGGTCTCTTCTTTTTTCAGTCATTTTCTTTAAAGTTGCTAAGCTTCTGAGAGGCTTAGGTTCTAAGTTTTTTTTCTTTATTTTTTTCCTGCTCCCGAGGCTTCGGGACGAAACCTTGTAGGTATTTATGTTTTCTATAATCTTATTTTGGGCGTGTCCCTCCAGGCCGGGCTATCCGTTACAAGTCCTCGCTCTTCCTTCGTCAGGCTGTGGGCTTTTCACTGCTATCCCTCACGCAAACTTAATTTTTGGCTAACCTGCAAGGTTTTCAAAACCTTGTAGGTTTCTACTTCTTAATATACATACAAGGTTTTGAAAACCTTGCAGGAGCGAAACGTTATGCAATAACTGGCGCCACTCTTGGCTTATAATCCTTCGCAACTTCAGCCATTAATCGAATATGATCTGGCGTTGTACCGCAACAACCACCGATGATATTAATTAAATTATCATCTAAATATTCTTTAATAAAAGCCTGCGTTTGTTCTGGTGTTTCATCGTATTGTCCGAATGCGTTGGGCAATCCTGCATTTGGATGCGCCGAAACGTTGAACTGTGTATGCTGTGCTAATGTTTTTAAATACGGTTTTAATAAATCGGCTCCTAAAGCGCAATTGAATCCTACACTTAATAACGGAATATGCGATACTGAAATCAAAAATGCCTCAACAGTTTGTCCGGAAAGTGTTCTTCCTGAAGCATCCGTAATCGTTCCTGAAACCATAATTGGAATATCAATATTTCTTTCGTCTTTTACTTCTTCGATTGCAAAAAGCGCAGCTTTTGCGTTTAAAGTATCGAAAATTGTTTCTACTAAAAGTAAATCGCAACCTCCGTCTAATAAAGCTTCTACTTGTTGTTTGTAGGCGATTCTTAAATCGTCAAACGTAACTGCTCTGTAACCCGGATCGTTTACATCTGGCGACATGCTTGCCGTACGGTTTGTTGGTCCGATTGAACCAGCTACGAAACGTGGTTTTGCCGGATTTTTAGCGGTGAATTCGTCTGCAACTTCACGGGCAATTTTAGCCGATTCGTAGTTTAATTCGTAAACCAGATCTTCCATAAAATAATCGGCCATACCGATTGTGGTTCCGGAGAATGTATTGGTTTCTACGATATCTGCTCCAGCTTCGTAATACGCAGCGTGAACAGCACGAATTGCTTGTGGTTGTGTCAGGGATAATAAATCGTTGTTTCCTTTTAACGGGTGCGGAAAGTCTTTGAAACGTTCACCACGAAAATCTTCTTCTGAGAAGTTGTAGCGTTGTAACATGGTTCCCATTGCTCCGTCCAGAATCAGGATTCTCTCCTTTATTGCTTCTTGTATTGTTGACATAGTTTTTTCTTTTAGCTTCTAAGTCGCTAAGGTTCTAAGATGCTAAGTTTTTTAATTATGATGGTTATCTAAACCCGACAGTTTTTAAAACCTGTCGGGTTTAACCTTCGACATTTTATTTATATTAAATCCAAAAGTTCACAATTGCTGGCTCTTTAGCCCCGATGGGAGCAAATATCCTTTTATTCTGGTCCCGAAGCATCGGGACAGAATAAAAGATATTGTGGACAGCGGGAACGCATGACGGCAAAATATGCGCCAATAGTTCGCTCCTTTCACTAATTTTATTCGGTGAAATTTATTATAATGTTGTCAGGAAAAGTTTTGAGAAATACTGTTGTATTTGTGTTATCTATCTTAATCACTGTGTTTACAGTGTAAAGTAGAATTTAGCACCTTCTTTATGGTAAAGGGTTGCTAAGGTTTCATTGGGTCTATCCCTCCGCCTTTCGTGATAACTGTCAATAAAATTATGAACGGTGCAAAGTAACGACATACGCACAACAATTGCAAGTGTTTTTTAAAGTTTCTAAGTAGCTGAGATACTAAGCTTCTAAGCCTGAAATTTGGAAACAAAAAAAGCTCAAACTTTATTTCAAGTTGGAGCTTTTATTTGATTTTTTTCGGTTTCAACTCAACGATTTGAGCGTATGGTTCCCTTTGCCAGAATGTTTGTTTAAAAACTTCTGTCCCAATTTAAAAATGTATTCATGACTTCCTGATGATCTGTAATTTCATTTTCTGCCATTCTTATCTCATTTTCAATTTTTGCCTTTTCTTCTGGTAATTTTTCCTCACTCCAATTGTTCATAGTAGATAATTTTTTAATACATGTCTCAAGTTAGCATTTTTATTTTAATTCTTCAAATGCAAGATCAATTTTTATTTTATGTTACAAAGTTACTATGCCTTAACCTGATGAAAAAGGAAGTGAGATTAAGTTAATGTGATTTTTTTGAAGACTCTAAGTTTCTGAGCTTCTAAGAGGCTAAGTTTTGAATTCTGAATTTAAATTTGCCGCAATAAAAAGCCCAAACTTTAACAAGTTTGGGCTTACTATTTAAAAACTTAGTCGCTTAGCAACTTAGAACCTTAGTAACTTAGAGAATTGCTTTCACAACTGCTTTCGGGGCTTCTTTACGTGTTCCGTCGAAACCGTCTACTCCTGAAACTGTTGTATATTTCAATACGTATTTTTTACCTGGATTAACAATGGCGTATGCGGCCTGACACATTAAAGTAGCTTCGTGGAAACCACAAAGAATTAGCTTTAATTTTCCAGGATATGTATTTACGTCCCCAATTGCGAAGATTCCCGGAATATTAGTCTGGTAATCCAAAGCATTGTTTACTTTAATCGCGTTTTTCTCAATTTCTAATCCCCAGTCTGCGATTGGTCCTAATTTTGGCGTTAGTCCGAAAAGCGGAATGAAATAATCGGTTTCGATTTTACGATGTGCTCCGTTCTCTTCGATATCCAAAGATTCTACGTGCTCTGCACCATTGATTCCGATAACTTCTGCAGGGGTGATTAGTTTAATTTTTCCGGCTGATTTTAGTTCCTGTACTTTTTCTACAGAATCAAGAGCTCCTCTAAATTCGTTTCTTCTGTGAATTAAGGTTACTTCTGAAGCTACATTTGCAAGGAAAATTGACCAGTCTAATGCTGAATCTCCTCCTCCTGCAATAACCACTCTTTTGTCTCTGAATTTCTCCGGATTTTTAATGAAATATTTTACTCCTTTATCTTCATAAAACTCGATATCTTCTATAAGCGGTTTACGAGGCTCAAAACTTCCTAAACCTCCGGCGATTGCAATAACCGGCGCATGGAATTTTTTACCTTTATTTGAGGTTACGATAAAACTTCCGTCTTCCTGCTTTTCGATTGTTTCAGCACGTTCTCCTAATGTAAAACCTGGTTCAAATTGTTTAATTTGTTCCATTAATCCGTCAACTAGATCTCCTGCTAATACTTCCGGGAATCCGGGAATATCGTAGATTGGTTTTTTTGGATAAAGTTCTGATAGTTGTCCGCCCGGCTGTGGCAAAGCGTCCAGAATGTGGCATTTTAATTTTAACAATCCTGCCTCAAATACGGCAAATAAACCTGTTGGTCCTGCTCCAATTATAAGTATATCTGTTTTAATCATTATGGTTGTTGTTTATAATCATTCTTAATAACGCAAAGAAACAAATAATTTATTCTATTGACAATGATTTTAATCATTGATTTCCCTGCTATTCTGTTTTTACTCCTTATTCTTTAGTGAAGCCGTGATTTCATTCATTCTTTTAACCTTATCTTCAAAATCACCTTTTAGCGTTTTTCTGTATTCATTGAGGTTTTCGACCATTGCATTGATATCTTCCGGAATGACTTCTTCAAAAAACTCTCTAAGCCTTTTTGCCGTTGTCGGCGATTTTCCGTTGGTCGAAATAGCAATTTTTACATTTCCTTTTGTTACGATTCCGCCCAGATAATAATCACATAAATCAGGCGTATCGGCTATGTTGCAAATCAAATAACGCTTTCTTGCTAAATCGTATACTTTTTTATTGACTTCTAAATCGTCTGTACACGCAATTACCATGTGGCGCTTTTTAAGCATTCTTTTTTTAAACTTCGACTGCGTTAATGTTATTGATGGATGCTTTTCTGCTAAAACTTTTATTTCTAAATGAAAGTCTTTCGACACTACCTCAACATTGGCATTCGGGCTTGACTTTAATAAAAAAGAAAGCTTTTCTAATCCAACGTTTCCTCCGCCAACAATCAAGACATTTAGATTGTGGAGTTTTAAAAATATCGGATATAATTCGTTTTGTTCCATTTTTAATTTTTTGTTTCGTCCAAATTACGAAAATCTGACGTTACAATATTGGTCGGATTAAAATCCGATTTTTATGTGCTGTGCGTTCAATCCTATCGTTCCAACGGTTGAAACCGTGGGCTATGTTTTTATTTTGCGATTTCTTTTGATAGAAATTCTTCGTAGAAACCTTTTAGTTTATGACTGGCTTTAACCACTTCTCCAAGCACAATAATCGCCGGCGAACTCAACTTTTGTTGTTTTACAATTTCTTCTATCGAATTTACTGTTCCAACTCCTACTTTTTCTTCGGCTGTTGTTCCGTTTTGAATGATCGCTACGGGCAAATCGCCTTTGTTTTCCTGTTGAAATAATGTCACAATTTCGTTCAGTTTATGCATTCCCATTAAAATCACAACAGTTGCTGACGATTTTGATGCCAAAGCAACATCTGCCGATAATTTTCTGTCGGATGTTGTTCCGGTAATGGCCCAAAAGCTTTCTGAAACGCCTCTTTTGGTAATCGAAATTCCGAGACTTGCCGGAACTGCTACTACTGAAGATATTCCGGGAATTACTTTTGTTTCAATTCCGAAGCTTTCTGCGAATTCTATTTCTTCGCTTCCTCTTCCGAAAATAAACGGATCTCCACCTTTTAGTCTGACAACATTCCCATAAGTCAGCGCGTTATCAACAATCAATTGATTAATCTGATCCTGCGTATAACTGTGATTTCCTTTTCGTTTTCCAACAAAAATCCTGATGGCATTTTTAGGTGCGTAATCTAATATTTCGTCATTGGCAAGTGCATCGTACAAAACCACATTCGCTTCAGCAAGTGCTTTTACGGCTTTTAGCGTAAGCAAATCCGGATCTCCGGGACCGGCGCCAACTAAAGTTACTTTGGGTTTTATAGTATTATGCATTTGCTAATTCTTGTGCTCTGTATTTTTCTATAATTGCAAAAAATGCAATTCCTTCTTCAATGTATTGTTTTGCGAAAGCTTCCGTTGGCTCATTTTTATTGATTTGGTAAACCAATTCGTTAAACGTTGTCGGCAAACCGATTTTAGCGCTTTCAACAAAAACTTTATCAAATAAATCGACGATTCCGGCGTGGTTGTTTGTTTTTTCGTTTTCTGAAAGTAACAATGCTTTTGCGCCATTTACAAATCCAGCGTAAGCGTGATAAATTGCATCTGCCCATTTTCCTTCGTCGAAAGATTCCTGAGCGAAAGTCAATTTATCTTTTGCTTCTAATAATAAAGTAGCAACCAAATCAATTACAACTCCGGCACATTCTCCAACTCCAACTGCTTTTACATAATTGTCTGCGTTACCCCAATCGATAAAATCAGCTTCTGTAAGGTTGGTTACATCTGCGAAAGGTTTTAAGATTTCATAGAAATATTTCTCTCCTTTTGCATCATAGTAATTAAGGAATTTTTCCCCGTTTGCATTTGTATCAAAATCGTTTAAGATTGTACGCAAAGCATCTGGTCCTCTTCTGCTTGGAATTTTGATTACTTTATCAGCAAAACGTCCTTCTCCGTTTCCTAATCTTCCTCCACCTAACAAAACCTGCAACGCTGGCGCTACTAATTTTCCTGAATTGATAGACATTCCCTGAAAACCAATTGCCGACATATTATGTTGTCCGCAGGCATTCATACAACCAGAAATTTTAATCTCAATTTCCTGGTTATTTTTGTACTGAGGATATTCGGCATTGATCACTCTTTCTAATTCTTCAGCTATACCGGTACTACTTGCAATCCCCAAATTACAAGTGTCTGTACCCGGACAAGCTGTAATATCTGCCGTTGAATTATAACCTAAATGAACAAAGTCCAGTTTGGCTAATTCCTGATAAAAGAAAGGAAGATTCTCTTCTTTTATATGGCGGATTACAATATTTTGACGCAATGAAAAACGCAATTCATTGGCTCCGTAATTTTTAATTAATTCGGCTAATGCTCTGGCTTTATCGGTATAAAAATCTCCTAATAAAACTTTGATTCCGATAGCGTAATAACCTGCTTGTTTTTGTGCAATTACGTTAGATTTTTTCCAGGTTTCGTAAGCTTCTGTATCTTCAATATTAACTTGCGGAACAGCTAATAAGGGTTCCGGAATCGGACCGTCAAAAGCAGTTGTATCTATTTCGTATGTTTCGAATGCGATTGCTTTTTTCTCTTTTTCAACTAAATCTAAAAAGACATCTTTTCCGATTTCTTTGATTAAGAATTTCATACGTGCTTTCATTCTTTTGGCACGTTCTCCGTATCTATCAAAGATCCTGATAATTCCTTCTGCTGTCGGAATAATTTCGTTTACCGGAACAAACTCTGAAAGTAATTCGGCATGCGCTGGCTGAGATCCTAAACCTCCTCCGAACATGATTTTAAATCCGCGTTGTCCGTCTTTTATTTTCGGAATAAATCCTAAATCGTGTAAATAACTCAAAGCCGTATCTTCGTCTGAAGAAGAGAACGAAATTTTGAATTTACGCCCCATTTCCTGACAGATCGGGTTTCTCAACAAATATTGAAACATGCCGTGTGCATAAGGCGAAACATCAAATGGTTCGTTTACATCTACACCGGCCAATTCGCTTCCTGTAATATTTCTCACGGTGTTTCCACAAGCTTCACGCAATGTAATATCGTCTTTAGCCAGATTTGCCCAAAGTTCCGGAGTTCTGTCCAGACTTACATAGTGAATCTGAATATCCTGACGCGTCGTAATGTGCAGACGTCCGGTAGAATATTCGTCAGAAACTTTTGTGATACGTACCAATTGCTCGCTGGTTACTTTACCGTAAGGCAATTTTATACGGATCATTTGTACGCCTTCCTGACGCTGTCCGTAAATTCCACGCGCCAAACGAAGACTACGAAAACGCTCATCATCAATTTTTCCTCCACGGAATAAGTGAATTTTTTTCTCTAAATCGATGATCTCCTTTTGTACGATCGGATTTTCTATTTCTGTTCTAAAACTTTCCATGTTCCTTGTTAGTTTGTAGTTTATTGTTGGTTGTTTAGGGTTGCTGTTGGCAGAATAACTATCAACTACAAACCAAAAACTATCAACTATCTAATGAATCCTACTCCTGCAGTTGTGTTTGTTGCAGTGTCAATTAAAATAAAAGCTCCGTTTGATTTGTTGTCGTTGTAGGCATCAAAATACAAAGGCTTGCTTAATTTGATTGTTACTTCTCCAATTTCGTTGATCGCTAATTGTGAAGCTTCTTTTGTTCCTGAATAATCAGTTGAGATTGTATTTTTGATACTTTCTACTTTCGCCAAAACTCTGTTGGTATTGTGTTGTACCAAATATTTTGTTCCTGCAACCAGTTTTTTGCTGTCCATCCAGCAAACTGTTGTTGTAATATCTTTTTCAATTTTTGGAAGCTCATCTGATTTTACAATCATATCACCTCTTGTTACATTGATATCATTTTCCAATTCGATTGTAATCGATGAACCTGCAACGGCTTCGTCAAATGTTTTATCGAAGAAATGAATTTTAGTCACTTTTGATTCTGTTAAAGAAGGAAGAACCGTTACCGCATCTCCAACTTTAATAGAATTTCCGTATAATTTTCCGGCGTAACCTCTAAAATCGTGATATTCTTCTGTTTTTGGACGAATTACAGTCTGAACCGGAAAACGTGCTTTTCCTGCTTCGTAAACATCGTGAGAATGTAATCCTTCTAAATGTTCCAAAACAGTTTGACCATCGTACCAAGGCATATTTTCTGATTTGTCAACCACGTTTCCGCCGTTGATAGCGCTTAACGGAATATAACTTACATTTTGTTCCTTGAAAGTACTTTTTGCATTTAAGGCTTGAAAATCGGCTTTGATTTTATTGAAAACTTCTTCTGAATAATCAACTAAATCCATTTTGTTGATCGCAACAATCACTTCTTTTACTCTCAATAAATTATTGATAAAAAAGTGGCGGTAAGTCTGCTCAATTACTCCTTTTCTGGCATCAATTAAAATGATAGAAACCTGAGAAGTCGAAGCTCCTGTAACCATGTTTCTGGTATATTCTACGTGTCCCGGAGTATCGGCAATAATGTAACTTTTCTTTGCAGTAGAAAAATAAATGTGTGCAACGTCAATCGTGATTCCCTGCTCTCTTTCTGCTACTAAACCGTCTGTAGCCAAAGAAAAATCAAGATAATCGTATCCTTTTTGTTTACTGCTTTTCTCGATTGCTTCGATTTTATCTGTTGTCAACGATTTTGTATCGTACAATAATCTTCCGATCAAAGTACTTTTTCCGTCATCTACACTTCCTGCTGTTGCTATTTTTAAAACGTCCATTTTATATTTTGTTTCTCCCGAAGCCTCGGGATAAAGTTTCAGGTTTCATGTTCTCTCGAAACTTTATTCTGTTATGTTTTTTTGATTCTTTTAACTTCTAACTTTTAACTTCTTACCAAAAAATTAAAAGTATCCTTGTTGTTTTCTTTTCTCCATCGCGGCCTCAGATCTTTTATCATCGATTCTGGCTCCTCTTTCTGAGATTGTTGATGATCTGATTTCGCCTACAACTTCTTCGATTGTTGCTGCGTAAGATTCAACAGCCGCTGTACAACTCATATCTCCAACGGTTCTGAAGCGAACAATTCTTTCTTCGATTTGTTCGTCTTCTTCCTGGTACACAAAAGGAGAATGCGACCAGATTAAACCGTCTCTCAAAAAAACTTTTCTTTTATGTGAAAAATAGATCGAAGGAATTTCAATATTTTCTTTTTCGATATAACTCCAAACATCTAATTCTGTCCAGTTTGAAATTGGGAAAACACGAACGTTTTGACCGTTTTCAATTTTTCCATTCAAAATATCAAACAACTCAGGTCTTTGATTTTTCTCGTCCCATTGTCCGAAATCATCACGAACAGAGAAAATACGTTCTTTCGCTCTTGCTTTCTCTTCATCACGACGCGCACCACCAATACAAGCATCAAATTTAAATTCTTCGATTGCATCTAAAAGTGTAGTAGTTTGCAAGCTGTTTCTACTAGAATATTTTCCGGTTTCTTCAACTACTTTTCCTTCATCAATAGCATCCTGAACATTACGAACGATCAATTCTAACCCTAATTCTTCAACCAATTTATCTCTGAAAGCTATTGTTTCAGGAAAATTATGTCCCGTATCAACATGCAATAGAGGAAACGGAATTTTTGCAGGAAAAAATGCTTTTTGCGCCAAACGCACTAATGTAATAGAATCTTTTCCTCCTGAGAAAAGTAAAACCGGTTTGTCAAACTGTGAAATTACTTCTCTGAAAATGTATATTGCTTCACTCTCTAAAGCGTTTGTTTTTAATACTGAACTCATTGTTGTTATTGTTTGATATTTTATTTGTGGAAAATTTTGTTTCAGGTTTAAAGTTTCAAGTTTTTGACCTGATCTAAAATTCCAATCTTTATTCTATACTCTATTTTCTATTCTCTTGAAGAGTCTTTCCTCTTGCTTCTTTCTTCTAAAAAGTCTACTCTTTCTTCGCACCGTGTAAACCACATTCTTTATGACTTGATTCCCACCACCATCTTCCAGCTCTGATATCTTCTCCTGGGAAAATTGCTCTTGTACAAGGCGCACATCCGATGCTTACGAAACCTTCCTTGTGTAAAGCATTCTGCGGAACATTAAATTCTTTAAGATGATTTTCTACTTCTTCTAAACTCCACTTTAATAACGGATTGAATTTGATGATTTCGAAACCTCCGTCGTATTCAAACAGATTTAAATCGTGTCTGTTTTCTGATTGTTCAGCTCTTAAACCTGTAATCCAGACTGCATTTCCTGCTAAAGCTTTTCGTAACGGAACTACTTTTCGGATAAAACAGCATTCTTTTCTGTTTTCAACCGAATCGTAAAAGCTGTTCGGTCCTTTTGTCTGAAGTAAATTTTCTACCGCTGTTGCTTCCGGAAAATAAACCTCTATTTGTTTTTTGTACTTTTTTAATGTTCTGTGAAAAACATCATAGGTTTCCTGAAATAACCTTCCTGTATCTAAAGTAAAAACGGTAATAGCAATATCATTTTTGAAAATGAAATCAGTGATTACCTGATCTTCCTGTCCAAATGAAGTTGAAAAAATAACCTGATTTGGATATTTTTCTGCCAGAAAACGTAACGTTTGTTCTAACGAAAAATCTTTTGTTTGTTCTAATAATGACTCTACAATTGTCGCGCTCATATTCTTTCCTTTCTAAATCTTTATAACAATTTAGATAATGTTTTTAAACTCAATAAGATGATTAAGATTCCAACCGCAATCATCATTGGTTTTCTTTTAATTTTATTTACTAAAAATGCCGCTATCGGCGCTGCAATAACTCCTCCTAAAATCAATCCAATGATTACCTGCCAACCGTGGATTCCTCCAAAAAGCATGAATGTGATACCGCTTGCAAACGAAATGGCAAACTCAGCCGCATTAACAGAACCAATCGTATATTTCGGGTTTCTTCCTCTTCCTAATAAGGTCGAAGTCACAATCGGACCCCAGCCTCCGCCGCCAACAGAATCCATAAAACCTCCAAAAACAGCTAAAACACCTAATTTTTTGGTTTTCTTTTTCTCCACATTTTTCTTTAAAGCTTTCTTTATAATAATAGCCGCTAAAACTATCATATAAACCGCAATAAAAGGTTTAATTAGATCTCCATTAATTACATCAGACAATAAATAAGCTCCTGTAATCGATCCTAAAACTCCCGGAATCAACAAATGCTTTACCAGTTTTTTATTGATGTTTCCAAAACGATGATGCGAAAGCGCTGACGCTCCCGTAGTAAACATTTCAGAAACGTGAACTGCTGTACTGCTCACAACCGGCGGCACTCCATAAGCCAGCAAAAATGATGTCGAAGTTGCTCCATAACCCATACCTAAGGCGCCGTCTACCAATTGGGCGAAAACGCCAATTAAGAAAAAAGCTAAAAGATTTTCGTCAAGCCCCTGAATTAAACCATTCCACGAAAATTCGGCATGATGGTTGTAAATTAATGTTCCTACTAAACCCAACAATAAAATTACAGGTATAATTACCCATAATTTTTCTTTAGAAAAAGCACCATCAGCTTTTATCGAAGTATTGTTTAATTTAAGTTCATTTTCCATATTCTGAGATTTTTTATCTCTAAAATCCATTACCCTATCGGCTTAGTAGATTACTTTGCAAATGTACCATATATTTTGAAATATCAAAACAATAAATTTACTTTTTTGCAGTAGTTATTTCCTTTTAAACCATCATGGAAGACATTAGAGAGGTGATTACTTATTAATTTAACAAATTAAACATAGGTTTATCAGATTGTAACAGGACAATCCTATTTTGTGATTTACAAAAATACACATTTAATCTCTACCAAATCTATAGGATAATTATAAAAATGTTGTATTTTTACGCAAATTTTTTTTATGGATTTTCAGATTGGTCTTGTCATTGCAGGTTTGGTAGTGGGTTTTATTGTTGGGTTAACAGGTGTTGGCGGTGGTTCTTTAATGACGCCAATATTATTGTACTTTAATATTCCGCCTACAACCGCTGTAGGAACCGATTTACTTTATGCCGCATTTACTAAAGCCGGCGGTATATTTGTTCACAATAAAAAAGGCAATATCAACTGGAAAATTACAGGATGGCTTACTTTAGGAAGTGTTCCTGCTGCCTTGATTACTTTATGGATTTTACATAGTATAAAAACAGACATTGAAACCATAAATCGTGTTATTAAACAGAGTTTAGGCTGGGCTTTATTGTTTACCTCAATTGCCATTATATTCAAACAAAGAATATTAAGATACTCTCAAAAACACGCCGGAGATAAATTTCACAGCGAAAGTACCACTCAAAATATGCTGACTATTGCAATTGGAGTTCTACTGGGTGCAACGGTTACTTTAACCTCTATTGGCGCGGGAGCTTTGGGAACTGTGACTTTATTTTTTCTTTATCCTTTATTACCAACTCCAAAATTGGTTGGAACCGAAATTGCACACGCTGTTCCTTTAACTTTAGTGGCAGGAATCGGACACGCTTCTATGGGAAATCTGGATTTAGCTTTATTAGGACAATTATTAATGGGATCCCTTCCAGGAATTTATATGGGAAGTATGTTAAGTGGAAAAGTTCCGGATCAATTCTTAAGAAATGCAATTGCAGTTATGCTTTTTATTGCCGGATATAAATTGATATTTTAATTTTTTTTCATTAGCATCAATTCTCCTGCAAGGTTTCCAAAACCTTGTAGGTATGTCAAAGTTTATACTATTCAGTTGTAAAAATTATACCTACAAGGTTTTGGAAACCTTGCAGTAAACTAACTGTAAGTACTTATATGATGAAAATATTTTTAAAAAGCGATGTCTGCCAGAGAATTACTTTCTAATATTTTAAGTGTATTATCTCTTACTTCTGTCATTAAACGGCGTGCTGCGCAGGTAGTTTCATCATCGCAGTCGTCGCATCTTTCGTAGAAATTATGGCTGGCGCATGGTAGTAATGCAATTGGTCCTTCCAGAATTCGATAAACTTTTGCCATGCTGATATCTTTGGGATCTTTTATCAGATAATAACCCCCGCCTTTTCCTTTTTTAGCACCCAGAAAACCGGAGTTTCTCAAAAGCAATAAAATACTTTCTAAAAATTTGATCGAAATATGTTCGCTTTTAGCAATCTCAGCAATTTGCACCGGTTCATTATTCTCTCTTCTGGCCAAATAAGTTAAAGCTTTAATTCCGTATTTTGTTTTCTTTGAAAGCACGTACTGTATTTTAGATTTTAGATTGTTGATTTCAGATTTTACTCTTGTTACTCCTCTAAAATTATTAGAAAACAAAAATATACTTTTTAAATGACTTATACTCTACTTAATCTATCTTATTTAAAAAATGACTGATAATCAAATAAAAAAACTATTTGAAATAGTAATTTGAAATATTGTTTCGTCTTTATATTATTCCTTCCCAATCAAATTTATACCATGAAAAGTTTCCATATCTTTCTCTAAATCCCTCTTTTCAACAACATAAGTTTTAGAAAAAGAATCATGCCAAAATCTTGCTGATTTACTTAAAAATGACAATACTTCAAAAGGGATTAACCGACATAAAGTTCTAACACAAATAATTTTAAAACTTGGTTTTATGCCATTTTCATTTACTACAATACTTCCAGTAACAATTTTACCAACTGTTCTTCCAAAAAGACTTTCCAATAACAAATAATAAATTATTGCAAAAGAAAGATATGTTCCAACAGCTCCAAGACTTATCACAATTTCAACCCAAGCATTATAAATGTCCCATTGAAAAATATTTCCTATGATGACAACGAGAAGTGAAAAAACAAATATGAAAACTGAAATGAAGACAAAATCGACAAGCCCATTAAAAAAACGATCTCGATCAGAAGTCAGGAGTTTGTTATTTACAACATAATTAGAATCGCTCAAGAGTTTTTTAGGTTTTAATAGTTCTTAATTTAGAATTCAAAAATATATTTTTTTGCTGAAATAATTTTAAAAAAAGAAAAGACGATTTTTAATAGCATAAAATCTACTATCAAAAATCGTCTTCACATATAACTTTAGATTATTCTAAAATATGAACTGTAAAATCTATTCAAGCGCTTGTTTCAAATCTGCAATTACGTCTGCTACGGTTTCTAAACCAACAGAAACACGAACTAAGCCCTGCGTAATTCCAACTGCCAATTGATCTTCTTCAGATAATTTACTATGTGTTGTTGATGCAGGATGCGTTACAATCGTTTTTACATCTCCAATATTTGCCGAAAGCGAGCATAATTTAATCTTGTCCAGGAATTTTCTTCCTGCTTCAAGTCCGCCTTTTATTTCAATCGCAATAATGTTACCACCTAAAAGCATCTGTTTTTTGGCAATTTCATATTTCGGATGTGATTTCAGGAACGGATATTTTACACTGTTTACATTCGGGTGACTTTCTAAAAACTCAGCCACTTTTAAAGCATTTTCACAATGTCTGTCCACACGAACAGCCAAAGTTTCTAGACTTTTTGACAGAACCCAGGCATTAAATGGTGACATTGCCGGTCCTGTATTTCTAGAAAATAAATATATTTTACGAATCAATTCGGCATCACCAACGGCTACACCTCCTAAAACACGTCCTTGTCCGTCCATTAATTTAGTCGCAGAGTGGACTACGATGTGTGCACCATATTTTATAGGCTGCTGAATGTAAGGTGTTGCAAAACAGTTGTCGATAATTAAAATCAGATTGTGTTTTTTGGCAATTTGACCAAGAAGCTCCAAATCAATTACGTCTACACCCGGATTTGTTGGAGTTTCAGCATATAGAATTTTAGTATTTGGCTGAATAAAACTCTCAATTGTTTCCGGTTTATTGATATCAAAATAAGAAGTTTCAATTTTCCATTTAGGAAAATAAGTCATGAACAAAGCATGAGTTGAACCAAAAACACTTCCTGCAGAAACAATATGATCGCCGGATTCCAGTAAAGCCGCAAAAGTCGAATATATTGCTGCCATTCCCGTTGCAAAAGCATAACCCGCTTCGGCTCCTTCCATTGCGCAGACTTTATCTACAAATTCTGTTGTATTCGGATTGCTAAAACGAGAGTATATATTACGGACTTTTTCTTCTGTAAAAGAAGCTCTCATATCCTCTGCATCTTCAAATATAAAACTTGAAGACAAATACAAAGGAGTTGAATGTTCCTGAAATTGTGTTTTTTCTAAATGTGTTCTGATGGCTTGTGTTTCAAAACCCAAATCTTCTATATTCATTGTGTGTGTTTTTGTTTTTTTGTTTCAAGTTTCAGGTTTCAAGTTTTTACCTTGAGTTAAAAATTCAAAACATAGAATTATTTATGTTCATTTTAAAAATTATCGAATGGAATCATTTTCTAATTGAACAATTTTCTTATTTACAAAGCTTCGTTATTTAAAACCACTTTGTACTTAATTGTTGCCGTCGGCTCAACAGTTTTGGCTACTGAACAATATTTCTCGAAAGAAAGTTGTGCTGCTTTTTTAGCTTTTTCCGGATTGATTTCGCCTTCTAAATAGAAAACGACATCAATTTCCTTAAAAGGTTTTGCTTCTCCAACCTGAACTCGTTCTCCTTCTACCTCAGCATTAAAAGAAGTGATTTCCTGACGCTGTTTTTTTAGAATCGAAATCATATCAATAGCGCTGCATCCTGCAACTCCCATTAAAACCAGCTCCATCGGACTTGCACCTAAATCGCTTCCGCCAAATTCGGCTCTGCTGTCAACGTCAACTATATGTCCGCGTTCATTTTTTACTTTAAAATGAAATGCGTCGTTTACTCTGTTTAAGGTTACTTTCATTGTGTTGTTATTTCTTTTGTTTTATTCTAATTAATAGTTCTAGATCACTGCGTTTCCTCAATCTTGTCATTTCGACGCAGGAGAAATCGCACTAGTTTGTCGACATAGATTAATCCTTTACTTTGTAGAGTTTCGAGTGTGATTTCTCCTTTTAGTCGAAATGACAAACTGTGTGCGACCTTTGTGCTAAATCTTAAATCTACACTCTAAAATCTTAAATCAAAAATCCTTACCCTTTATCCGACAATCTTAATATATCTCCAAAGACACCTCTCGCCGTAACCGCAGATCCGGCACCGGCTCCCTGAATTACAATCGGACGATCTCCATACGATTCCGTATAAATTTCGAAGAACGAATCAGAGCCTTTTAATCCGCCAAGCGCTGTGTCTGACGGAACAGAAACTAACTTTACTTCCAGATTTCCTTTATCATTCTGTAAATCACCGGACAATTCACCAATATATCTTAAAACGTGATTCGGCTGTTGTTCTGCTTTTATTTTATCGTAAATCGGATCAAATTCTTTTAGTTTGGTTAAGAAATCGGAAACATTTCCTTCGCGTAAATGTTCCGGAATTAAGTTCTGAATCGAGATTTCTTCAAATTCGTTCTGAAGATCTAATTCTCTTGCCAAAATCAATAATTTTCTACCGACGTCATTTCCGCATAAATCTTCACGCGGATCCGGTTCTGTATACCCATTATCAATTGCTTCCTGTAAAATTTCGCTGAAAGGCGCTTCTTTTGCAGAAAAATTATTGAATAAATAACTCAGCGTCCCGGAGAAAACTCCTTTTATTTTGGTGATATTTTCACCTGAAAGGTGTAATAATTTGATGGTATCAATTAGTGGTAAACCAGCACCCACATTAGTCTCATACAAATAATTTTTCTGATTATCAGCCAACGCTTTTCTCAATTCTTTATAAAAACCATAGCTTAAAGTATTGGCTACTTTATTGGAAGAAATCAAATCGAAACTGCTTTCTACAAGCGGAATATAATTTTCCACAAATGTCGCACTTGCCGTATTATCAATCGCAATAAGGTTTTCTAAATGATGATCATTCGCATAAGCGATAATATCGTTAATAGTATAGGCTTCTCCTTTTGTTTCAATTTCGCTTTTCCAGTTATTGGTCACTCCGTATTTATTCAAAAGCAATTTTTTAGAATTCGCGATTGCAAATACATTTAGTTTGATGTCTTTACGTTTCTCAATCGCCGCAGCCGATTCCAGAATTTGATTAATTAATGTTCCTCCAACTAATCCATGTCCGAAAATAGCGATGTTGATCTTTTTTGAAACTCCGAAAATTTCTCCGTGAATTACGTTTAAGGCTTTGTTTAGTTCTTCTTTTTTAACAACCAAACTTACGTTTTTACCCGTAACCGTATTGTTGAATAAAATCGGAACTATTTTATTTTTAATTAAAGCCGTATAGGGCTTATGAAAAGTACTCAAATCCTGACCGATAATCGAAATTACCGAAACATTATCTGTTACTGTAATTTGGTTTACGTCTTTAGAATAAAAATCATTTTCAAATTCTTTTTCTAATTCTACCACTGCAGTTGTAGCTTTATCAGTTGCTACTACAAGTCCAATTCCTCTTTCTGAAGAACCTTGAGAAATGATACTTACACTAATATTATGATCTCCCATTACTTTAAAAATACGGGCATCGACTCCGGCTTTTCCAAGTAATCCGCGGCCTTCCAGATTTACTAAAGAAACATTTTCTAAAACAGAAAGTGTTTTAATTCCTTCTTTTGCAGAATCTGACGTAATTAAAGTTCCGCGGTTTTCATGATTGAAAGTATTTAAAATACGAAGCGGAATATTTTTTTCTAATAAAGGAATAATAGTTTTGGCGTGCAAAATCGTTGCACCAAAATTGGCCAATTCGTTTGCTTCATTAAAAGATAAGAATTCAATCTTTTTAGCATCGGCAACCAAATCTGGGTTTGCAGTGTAAATTCCGTCAACGTGTGTAAAGTTCTGTAATTCTTCAGCATTTAAATAATTTGCTATTAAAGAAGCTGTATAATTACTTCCGTTTCTTCCAAGTGTTGTGGTATCGTTGTTGTTGTTTGAGCCAATAAAACCCGTAACTATATTAACCGTTTCGCCATTATGTGTTTTAAAATAATTGACTACATTTTTCTTAGAAAGCTGCTCTAATGGCTGTGCATCTCCAAATTTAGAATCTGTTTTTAGCAATTCCCTTGTGTCTACAAAGTTTGCCGGAATACCTTTTTCCAATAAAATTGCAGTTAATAATCGGGCTGAAAGCAATTCTCCTTTAGATAAAATCTGATCTTTGATTTTTTTACTGTAATCGCCAATTAAACTTACCCCTTCAAAAAGTTTGTCCAATACATTGAAATCTTCCGACAGATCTACCTGCGGATAATCTGAGATTTGGTATTTCTTAAAATTCTCTAACAGTTCTTTATAACTGCCATTTTTCGCAGCAATGTTTAAAATAAATTCCAGTTCATCTGTTGCATTTCCACGGGCAGAAACGACAACCGCAATTTTTTCTCCCTGATTTACTTTATCAGAAATGATCGAAACCACTTTATTAAGTCCTTCTCCGTTTGCTAACGATTTACCTCCAAATTTTAATACTTTCATTTTATTTTTTTATTGTTTCTGCCTTAAAAATATCGGCAAGTAAATGATCTAATTGTTTGTACTCGATTAAAAAAGCGTCATGTCCGTGAACCGAATTAATTTCGCTATAGAAAACATTGTCTCTAAACTTTCTCAATTCTTCATAAGTTTCTACATTTTCTTTTGCTGTAAAAAACAAATCAGAATTGATTCCGATAATGTGAATGGAAGCTGTTGATTTAGACAATAATGTTTCAAAGTTCTCGCTGTTTCTCGTAATATCAATTGTTTTAAGCAACTGATTCATTAATTTATAAGAGGACAACTGATATCGTTTTTGCAATTTTTTGCCGTGATGGGCCAGCCAGCTTTCGATATTAAAAATCAAAAGATCCTGATTGATGGTTCGCTGAAATTTTTCTTTAAAGGATTCCGGCGAACGGTAACAAAGCATAGCGTGAATTCTGGCATCTTCAATTGGCTGCGACGAATTATTCAGAATTCGTTCCTGGAGAAAACAGTTGGCAATAAGCCAGTCCGTCGATTTCCAGTCACTTGCAATCGGAATAAGATTGTCTGTAATATTGGGTTCTAAAGCCAGGATTTCCCAGGCAATTCCGCCGCCGACAGACCCTCCTATAATGGCAAAAAGTTTTTCAATATGTAAAGCTTTTATTCCTTCGATAAAAATCCTTGCGATATCACGGGCTGTAAAATCAAGATAATTTTCGATTGTATAAGAATCATTTCCGTTTCCCGGAATATCAAAAGCCAAAATGGTATAAACAGATGTATCAATGGTTTTTCCTTCACCAATCAAGTCATTCCACCAGCCATTTTCTCCGGTAACTTGTGAGTTTCCGGTCAGGGCATGATTGACCATAACAACAGGCGCGCTAAAAAGCTTTTGCCCTGCCAAAGTAAAATTTAACGGTATAGAATGGTAAACTGCACCACTTTCTGTGATGAAATCTTGAATTATAATAGGATTGGGTATATTTTCCAATTTCAAATCTGTTGTATTATTGATTTGTATCTGGAAATATTAGAAAGAAAAAACTAGCTTAAACTAGAAAAATTCTGATTGTTATCTTTCCACGTTGAGCGTGGTAGAATGCAGCACCTTCTTCGAATTAACGAAGGGTTGCTAAGGATTCATCGGGTCTAATCCCTCGTCCTTTCTTTATAACATTTCAATACTTTTATGAACTTAACGGTGCAAATTAACTACTAATTTCTGTAACAAACAAATTTTATATCTAAGTGTTTGTTAAATTTCATGAACATTCTGCAACAAAAACTATTGCACGCAAAAAATTACCGAACAGGAATGCCCAGTAAATTTAAGCAGGTTTTAGCCTAATTTATAATGCTTTTTAGATTTAAATAAAAAGCGTTTCATTTTCTTTTGAATACATCAAAAACAATAAAGAATTTGGTGTTATTTTTTTTGAATTTTTATCTGCTTCAGTTATTCCGAATCTTGGGTGAGCCAATTCGTTTGGCGGTGGCGGATTATTTCTTTTAGTTCTTCTGTTTTTCAAATTTGAAATTTTTTCTGCTAAGTAATTTAATGTGCTCATGATATTAAGTTTAGTTAAGTTGTGTTTTATAATCTTTATTTCTCTTTTATGTTTGTGTTAAATCCTTTTAAAAAATAAAAAACCCTTTTGGAATTTCAGATACCAAAAGGGTTTAAGTTTTTAAACTCATTTATACTTTTAGTATCAACAGACGCATACGCAAATAAGCGCGACAGCAAACATCTTGTTCATCTGTAAGGATTGATTCATCTGTGATTTATATTGTGTTTTAAAATTTTGCATTTTATGTAAAATTAAAAAGCCTCCCAATATTTTGTGGGAGGCTTTTACTATATATTGTATTCTTACAATTTTTAAGCAATAGACAACCCCGCCCCGGCAATTACCGAAATGGCATAAAACATTTTGTTGACTTTTAAGTTCATTTGATTCTCGTAGTTTTTGGGTATCACAAATATGCAAATATTTTTTTTATTATACAAATGAAATTCAAGAATTTAATTACAAAATTCGTTAAAAATGTGTTTTTTTAAGACAAATATCCTCTTACAAACTTAACCCGAATAAAAAACTTACAAAACAAGCTTTTTTTCTCCTCAATTTCGTTTTACAAATCAATTTATCAAAGAACTTTTATCTGACAAAATTCCTTTCTCACCATTTAATACACAGAAGTTAAATTTTAAAACCTCTTTATCATACAATCCGTTAATTTTAAAAGGATTAATATATTTATTTGTATATCAAATGGAACTTAGGTCAGTTATCTAAATTTATCTGATGCTTTGTACAAAAAATTACCTTTAGCAAAACCAATCGCTAAAGGCAACTTTCAAACAAAAAACAAAAAAACCTAATTCTTATTGATGTTGTACTGCGATTGCTTTACACTGGCAAAGACCGTTTCCAGATCGGCAATTAAATCTTCGATATCTTCAATTCCCACCGAAAGACGAATCAAATCTTTTGAAACTCCGGTTGACAATTGATCTTCTTCAGATAATTGCTGGTGCGTTGTACTTGCTGGATGGATAATCAATGATTTTGTATCCCCAATATTGGCAAGCAGCGAAAACAATTTGGTTTCGTCAACCACTTTTTTAGCAGCGTCAAATCCGCCTTTTAATCCAAAAGTGATAATTCCGCTTTGACCCTCAGGAAGATATTCCTGCGCCAAATCATAATATTTATTCGACTTTAAACCCGGGTAATTTACCCAGACTACCTCATCCTGCTTCTCTAACCATTGGGCCAAAGCCAAAGCATTTTCGCTATGTTTCTTAATTCGGATAGGAAGTGTTTCTAATCCCTGAATGATTTGAAAGGCATTAAACGGACTCAGGGCTGAACCAAAATCACGTAAACCTTCTATTCTCGCTTTTGCAATAAAAGCAGCATTTCCCAAAGCTTCGTGATACACCAGACCATGATATCCAGCAGAAGGCTCTGTGAATTCCGGGAATTTTCCGTTGGACCAGTCAAAGTTTCCGGCATCAATAATAACGCCTCCCAATGAAGTTCCGTTTCCTGAAATATATTTAGTCAAAGAATGAATCACAATATCGGCACCGTATTGAATTGGATTTAATAAATAAGGCGTCGCAACTGTATTGTCTACTATAAAAGGGACTTTAAAATTTTTGGCTTCCGCCGAAATTCCTTTCAGATCTAACACATCCAATTTTGGATTACCTAGAGATTCCACAAAAAAAGCTCTGGTATTTTCTTTTGCAGCATGAGTAAAATTTTCAGGTTTTGAAGGATCAACAAATGTGGTAGTAATTCCTAATCTCGGCAAAGTCACTTTTAACAGATTATAAGTTCCTCCGTATAAACTGTTTGAAGCCACGATATGATCGCCGGCTTTTAGAAGTGTTAGCAATGTGGTAGAAATTGCCGCCGCTCCCGATGCAGTAACTACTGCTCCGATGCCACCTTCGAGCGCTGCCAGTCTTTGTTCTAAAACATCATTTGTCGGATTATTTAATCTCGTATAAATAAATCCTGCTTCAGCAAGACCAAATAAGTTGGCCGCATGATCGGCATTATTAAACACATACGATGATGTCTGATAAATAGGCACTGCTCTTGTTCCTGCATTTTTGGTAACATCGTGTCCTGCGTGAAGTGCATTTGTTGCAAATTTTGGTGTGCTCATAATTTCTTAGTTTTTTAGGTATTGTTAATACTATTTATATTGCTATTGATTTAAACGTATAAGTCTTCTTCTTCAAGATTGTATAATTGCAGCAGTAAGGAATTTTGCGCTTCAAAATACTGATCCTGATTAAATTCTATTATGGTATGCTCTTCAACATCATGATTTTGTTGTGATTCTGTTCTCAATAAGTATTGAAATGCGATTGTATTTATATCTGGAGTGTTCATGGTTTTAATTTTAAGTATGAAATAAAAAAAGCCCTTTCGGATGGCTTACCAAAAGGGCTTATAGTAGAACTATAACAAAGATTCGATCTTTCACTTTTGGCAACAGCAGTGCGGGATGCACATTGGCATCTTACAGCACATCATCATTTTATTTACTGCTGAATTTTTCATTTGTTTCCTTTTTTATTTCAATATAAGTAATATAAGAAAATTTAAGTTTTAATAATCTTTAATTAAATCAACTTATATAACTCATATTGTTAATTGGTTTGTATAAAAAAACCTCTGCTGTTGAGCAGAGGTTTTATTGTTATCTTGTAGACTTAATTACTAAACAATAGTGCGCTCTGCGGATAAATCCGGCATCATACAGCACATATTTTTAATAACTAAATTCATTTTTTTTTCGTTTGTTTGACAAAGTTGAGAACTTTTTTTCAAACCGCCAAACAAAAACTAAATTATTTTCTATTACCCTATCAAATTAGTATACTTGTGTTAAATTTATACGGAATAAAATAAAAAAATGTGAACTTTAATTTGCAAATCAAAATGGTTTCATACCTTTGCACCCGAATACAGAGGAAAAATTTGAACTGATTGCAACCTCTTCATAATGAAATGGTTCATTATGATTGCCGGAAGATAAATTTCGGCATTAAAAAATGCTAAAGCAGAAACTCTCCTTTAGCCTTTTTTAGCAATTATTTTTTCTCACTAAATTTTAATTTATACAAATTTAATACATTATTATGGCTTATTTATTTACGTCAGAATCTGTTAGTGAAGGGCATCCAGACAAAGTTGCAGATCAAATTTCGGATGCATTAATTGATAACTTCTTGGCATTTGATGCTGACTCAAAAGTGGCTTGTGAAACACTGGTTACGACTGGTCAGGTAATTTTAGCAGGTGAGGTAAAATCAAATACATATCTTGATGTGCAAAACATTGCACGTGAAGTAATCCGTAAAATTGGTTATACAAAAAGTGAATATATGTTTGAGGCGAATTCTTGTGGAATTCTCTCTGCAATTCACGAACAGTCTGCAGACATTAATCAGGGGGTTGACAGAGCTAAGCCAGAAGAGCAAGGTGCCGGAGATCAGGGAATGATGTTTGGTTACGCTACAAACGAAACTGAAAACTACATGCCATTGGCATTAGATTTATCTCATAAATTATTACAGGAGCTTGCAATTTTAAGACGCGAAAATAAAGAAATCACTTATTTACGTCCGGATGCTAAATCTCAGGTAACTTTAGAATACAGCGACGATAACAAACCAACCCGTATCGATGCGATCGTTATTTCTACACAACACGATGATTTTGACGAAGAAACAGCAATGTTGGCTAAAATCAAAAAAGATATTGTTGAAATTTTGATTCCAAGAATTATCGCTAAAAATCCTGCTCACGCTCATTTATTTAACGATAAAATCAACTACCATATTAACCCAACAGGAAAATTTGTTATTGGAGGTCCTCACGGAGATACTGGTTTAACAGGAAGAAAAATTATTGTAGATACGTACGGCGGAAAAGGTGCTCACGGTGGTGGTGCATTCTCTGGAAAAGATCCAAGTAAAGTAGACAGAAGTGCTGCTTATGCTACACGTCATATTGCTAAAAATTTAGTTGCTGCAGGTGTTGCTGATGAAATCTTAGTTCAGGTTTCTTATGCAATTGGAGTTGCGGAACCAATGGGAATTTTCATTGAAACTTACGGAACTTCTAAAGTAAACTTGACAAACGGTGAAATCGCTAAAAAAGTAGAAGCTATCTTTGATATGCGTCCGTACTTTATTGAGCAAAGATTAAAATTAAGAAACCCAATTTACAGCGAAACAGCTGCTTACGGGCACATGGGACGTAAACCAGAAACTGTTACTAAAACTTTCTCTGCTCCGGGCGGAAACGAAAAAACAGTTACTGTTGAATTGTTCACATGGGAGAAACTTGATTTTGTAGATCAGGTAAAAGCTGCATTTGGACTATAATTTGATTATTAGACTAACTTAGATTGTTTGACAATTTAGTTTGCTATACATAAAGAAGCCGATTTCTAATTATAGAAATCGGCTTTTATATTTACAATCTGAATTTATTAGTAAGTTCCGTTTTGCATTTTAGACAGAACTTCTTTAATTTCTTCTGCAGTCTCCTGATCAACCGCAGTATCTAAATATTTTACAGCCAAAGTCTGAGTTTCGATTGCTTTTTGTTTTTGTCCGTCTTTATAATATAATTGCGCCAAAGTATCTAAATAGTACGGATTATTTTTAGTGACAACTAAACTATATTCAGACCATTTTATTGCATCTTTTAAATAGTTAGAATTTTGAGGTTTTTCTACTACAGTCCACGCTGCCGAATTGGCAAGATTAGAATGGTATTCTTTAAATACATTCCAACCATCATAAGAATAAGCCGAACCCGAATATAATCCTCCAAAAATTGCATCTAATTTTTCGATCGGACTTCCACCTGCCAATGTTGTATCAAAATAAGTATTGAATTCTTTTAGAAAAGTTGCATTTGAACCATCCTTATCTTCAACCTGACCCAGATAATCAAAGTAGTTTCGGTAGGCATCAAAATTTCCTTTTCCCGATGCAATGATTTTTTTATACACCGAATTGATTTTATCTTTATTCATTTCGCCCGTAACTCCATTCTGAGAAACATATATATTTTGCTTTAATGCAGTAGAAACCTCAGAAATAGGATTTCCCAGAGTATGAAGTTCTAATTCATTACTGTTAAATGCTGTACGATTGTTTTCAATCTCTTCTGAATGTTTTAATATATAATCTATTGCCAGAAAATCGGTATCGTTTAAAACCCTTTCTTCATTAAAAAGCTGTTTTGTAAATCCTTGATTCTTAATTTCCTTTAAAATTGTTTCAACCAAATACATATTCGGTTTTGAATCTTTTTGATGTGCTTCTATAAGTTTCTTCCAGGATTGAGCTACTTCTTTTTTGTCCACAGAAACCTTTGTTAAAACAAAATCAGCTGAGTTGATTTCACCTTCGTTACTTTCAGCACTCCAGTCATAATAACTTTCCAGAACAGCGGCTTTATTAAAAGATTTAATTAAATCCTGGTCAGAAGGTTTCTTATTCTTAACCATTTTACTAAGCGAAATTAAAGCATCTGTACGCTGAATCTTTAGATATAAATCTCCATAATAACCAAAATTATATTTCTGGGCCGAAAGATCTGATTTTGCCACAGCCAGCTTATCACCCGCCCCATTTAAAATAATCACACTTGGTTCGTTGGTGATCTTATTATTCTTCAACCATGTTTTATCATTAGTTCCGGCCAGATAAAAATTATAAACATCAAAAGCCGCATTGTACTTATCGTACATATTATAGCCAATCTGCGTTTCCTGATCTTTTACAAAAAGGTCAAAATCGGCTTTTGCTGAAGATTTTTTAGTGTCAGCATAAACGACCAGAAATTTTTTGTTTGCGTCTTTAATAGATGACAAAGCACTTTTTAAATTATTCTCTACCTTTAATTTAAAATCATACTTACTGTAAGTCGGAGAATCTGCTTCAACTACCACAGTAGTACTGTCTGCAGCAAGCCCGGTTCCAAAATCCTCGTTAAGCAAAGCGCTTTCTTTTCCAGGATATGTCCAGTTTTCTACAACCTTGCTTTCCAAAGCAAGGACTTTTGAGATTTTCTTAACAGGCTGCGGATCTTTTTGATTAACAAAAACGAGCGGATTTACTCCGGATTTTTCCGAAATCTTTAGTTCATTGGTTTGTTTATCAAAGAAACCGCTAATTTGCAAATCTCCCAAAGCAGCCAGTTCATAAGTAACAGAAATTTCAGAAACGTCTTTTGGTAATGCATACTTACTAACATTGCTTTTTCCTCCATACTCTTCATAAACTAAATATAAAAAGTCTGCTTTTTCGATTTCGAAATCCAGATCGGTTTTCTTCCATTCCGGATCTACTTTGGTTTTAATATCCGAAAGTCTTTGATACTGAACTTCTCCCTTTCCTTTTTGTGTACCTATATAAAATGAATAATAGGAAGGATCTGAGAACTTTACTTTTATGTTTTTAGCTTTTTTATCTACTTTGAAAGAAAGATCAAAACTGGTTCCTGCAGAGGTGTTTTTGCTAAATAATAATGAATCTCCTTTTACCTCGTAATCGCCTGAATAAAATACCAATTCATATTTATTATCGTCTAATAAATTTAATTTAATTTTTTGACCTTTATTAGTCGATAGGTACGTTCCTTTTTCAATGCTTTTTGTTTGAGAAAAAGAAAGAACAGTTCCACAAAGAAATATTGAAACACTCCAAATAAAATTGCGCATGATTTAAGTTTTGCTTGTTAATACAAGCATAAAGATATTTCATTCTCAATTAATAAACATTAAAAAATCATTCTTTTACAGCTAAATTATTACAAATTATATTTCATAGAGAATATTATATATCTGGGCTGAACTGTATATTGAGAAACTCTTGTAGAAAATTGCGTAAAGTTATCATCATTAAGATAAGTCGTATTCAGTAAATTGGTTGCAGAAATTTTGTATTCCCATTTGCTGTTTTTTTTCTGATAAATTAAACTGGCACTCAGAAAATCATATTCATTATCAACCGTTTTGTCGCCATTATAATAATGATAAAATTCATATTCTGAAACAAAAGAAAAACTATCCAGAAAATAATAATCCAGTCTTGCGAACGGTTTATCTGTGTAAAATGTTGAACCGCTGTATTTATTAACCAAAAGATTATATCCCAATTCGATATTTGGAAGATTTTTATAATTTGTCGAAGCTTTAACGGTGTAACTCTGAACAAAACTTTCTGTCGTTCTCAATTCATTATCTTGAATATTATTGAATTTTGACCAGTTAAAAGTGGCGTTTACAGAAGCTTTATAATTCTTTAAAAACGAACGTCCATAATTCCCAATTCCGGTAAATGTTTCGTCTGCTAAATTAGAATTATACGGTACCGAAGATTGATTAATTCCGTCAAAATTTGCCTGTGTTTTAATCGCATCTACTTTTCTTGTATACGTTGCGTTCGCAAAAATATTCTCAAAATTAAACATATTGTATTTAAAATAACGAAGCGTATGCACTTGTGAAGTGGCGTTTTCTAAGAATCGATTTCCGCGGAATAAGTTGCTGTAATCAGACAAAACATAACCTGCTGCTAATTGGTTGATATCTGTAAAATCATTGGTTAAAGAAAAATTGTAAGTCAGCGTTTCGGCTTTTTTGATTTGATACAAAGCAAAAAAATCAGGGAGGACTTTTACAAAATTTTGCGAATAATCTGTTCCGAGCTGATAATTTGTCATTTGATACGAATGCAGACTAATTCCCGGTGTTAAAGTAAATTTTCCGGTCAAGATTTTATAATGAAAACCCAGAAAGGCATCATTAAATCTGTAATCAACATCATTATTATTTTCTGCATTATTGAGGTCGTTTCTTGTTCCGTTATCTAACATTTGAAAAATGTGAGAATTGAAATTCTGATACGAATACGTATTTCCTAAAGTTATATTGAAATTACTTTTTGGCGTTACCATATAATAGTAATCCAGTTTTGCATCCAGCTTATTAGTTTTCACAAAACGGTTCTGATTATAATCATTTCGATTTTGATCAGGATTATATCCTGACAATTGATCTGCTCCGAAAGGCTGCGTAAGCAGATTAGCATTATAAAACGGATTTTCGTCCTGATACAGATGCTGCATTTCAAAAGCAAAAATATTCTTTTCGCTTTGTGTATAATATAAACTCAAATTCTGATTTATTGAAGTAGGATCTTGTTTTTTTGTCGTAAAAATAGATTCCGTAGTAGATTGGTTTAGTACAACCTGTTCTCTAAACAAATCGCAGTATTCTTCCTGTTTGGTCAGTTTGGTTAAAATGTCATAATCAAACTGAAATTTATCGTTGGGTTTATAAGTAGAACTTAATTTGAAAAGACCGAGATTATTCTTCTGATTGGTGTTTTCATCTCTTTTATCCCTATTTCCTGAATCTAAGATCGTAGTCTGAGATTTGGTTTCCAATTCTGTTTTTGAAGTCGAAAGAATTCCAAAACCGCTCAAAGTCCAGGTTTTTGTAGGCGAGTAAGCAAAATTTGTGGCGCCAAATTTTGTTTCAATTTCTTTTGCGCGGTTATTTCGTAGAAGTGAAATTCCCAAATCATTGGAAGAAATATTAAAATTGCTTCCTCCCTTTTTCATCATATTTTTAAATCCGCCCGTGAACTTAAAATAATCCTGCGCCGTCAACGGCAATTCTCCAATATTATTAAAATTGGTAATTACATTTAAGCTGTATTTTGGGCTGTAGTAAAATAATTTTGGATTAATGATATAGCGGCTGTCCAATTCACCCACGCCAATTCCTGCCGTCACATCTCCAAACCAAAAATTCTTTTTACCTTCTTTTAGTTTAATGTTCATCGCTACATTATCCTGATCATTTCCCAGACCTTTTAATGCGCTTACTTCATTATAATTCCTTAAAACCTGAACTTTATCAATTGCATCTGCTGGAATATTTTTGACGCCCAATTTGGTATCGCCGTCAAAAAAATCTTTTCCTTCAACCATTAATTTAGAGACTTTTTTACCTTCTACTTCAATTTCTCCGTCGGCATTAACCTCAACACCCGGAAGTTTTTTCAATACATCTTCAAGTTTTCTTTCTGTTCCCGTCTTAAAAGAATCAGCATTGTAAACTATCGTATCCCCTTGGATCGAAACCGGCATTTCGCGAACAATTTCGACACCTTCCAGTTCTATTCCCGTACCATCCAGAACAATATTCTGGCTCATGTTTTCAGATTTTGTAGTGACCGCAATATCTTTAGATTTCATTCCCAGAAAACTCACTTTTACGGTATAAGAAGTGTTTGGCTTTAAAGTCAGCTGAAACTTTCCTTTATCATTTGTAATTCCATAAGAATCCATTGCTTTAGTCACATTATTGATAGCCATGATATTGGCCATCTCCAGCGGGTTTTTCTGTTCGTCCTGAATAAAACCATCAAAACGAATACTCTGTGCAAAAGAAATAGAGGTAATTAATAAAGTGACGAAAAAATATATTTTGTTCATTAAAAAATGATTATGATAAATACTAATTACCGGAAATTTATCTTCCCATGTTTGGAGGACCGCCTGCACGACCGCGGTTCATCTCTCTAAATTCTTCCATTTTTTTAATTACCGTTTCATCATATTCTTTCTGAGAGGTTACTTTTCCTTTTTTAGAAGGTTTTATTTCTACTTTTTCTTTTGCATTCAGCACAATTTTAGAACATAGAATTGTAGTGGTTCCATCATTTATTTCTAAAATTAAACCAGGCAGTCCCCAGTAATTCTCTGGTCCCTGATTTACGGGAATTTCCGGCGCATACCATGCTGTTACAACTATTTCTTTTGGCATTTCGAAGTTATCGGCAAAATTGGTTTTAGTATCACCGGAAGTTTTCCTGGCTTCATCCTTTTTGTCTTCTTCTTTTTTAGGTCTCAGGTTTCTAAAATCGGTTTTACTCGCTTCTTTTACGGCTGTTGCTTTGAAGCAATTATAACCACCGATTAGTTTGGTTTCCTGTTCTAATTTCCAGTTTAATTTAGGAAGCGAATCAACAACCAGAAATTCTTTTCCCATAAATTCTTTGTCAACGGTATATGTTTTTGCCTTGACATCTTTGTAAAAAGTACCGCCCCCGCCTGTAAGCGAACCAAACATGATACGAAAACCACCCTGCTGACCCGGAGCATCCAGTTTTTCTTCTTCTTTATAAATAGAAGCCGATTTATCAAAGTTTAATATATATGTTTTTTCGAGCATTTTTTTCATTCTCTCTTCCATACTTTTTTGCATTTCTGGCGTAATATCACGATTTCCACGCATTCCCTCAAGTTTTGGCGCCTGTGTTTTCGACTCGTAAACGGCCATTCCCTGAAAATCTTTTTGTGCCTGAATTTGTGCAGAAACAAGCATTAATGCCATATAAAAAAATATTTTCTTCATTTCATTTTCTTTAAAGTGAGTAAATCCGATAAAACTTACACTCAAATGTATTACTAATTTTAAATAACTAAAAATTAAATAGATTAATTGCTGATGAGCATAGATAAAACCAGCTATTCATTAGACAATTAGAATTAAAAAGGGTTTAAGAAACAAAAGTCAGTTTCTAATGTAAGTTTTTTGTATTTTGGTACTTTTAAATCAATTTTTCAAATGCGTAAAATCGTGCAAAAATTTTCTTTTTTAGTTGTTCTTTTCAGCACATTTTATGGGGTTTCTGCTCAGAATTCAGTTATAAGTGCAACCTTAATTTCGCACTTTAAAAATACTTCTGAAACTTTTTTAGGATATGATTCTTTTGGATATTCTTATCAGATAAATAATAATGTTTTCAGCAAGATAAAAGGAAAGGAACTATTGGAATATAAAAATGTTTCTCTGGGAAATATCTCAAAAGCAGATTTGCAAAATCCTCTCAAAATTGTTTTGTTTTACGAAGATTTTAATAGTGTCGTTTTATTGGATAATCAACTGAATAAGATGACCGAAATCAACTTTTCACAAAATGTAATTCCAATTGTAGTAAGCGGAATTGGTATGTCGACACAAAACCAGTTATGGATTTACAATACTCTAAACCAACAAATTGGTCTTTTTGATTATTTAAAAAATGAATACAAAACGGTTTCAATTCCGTTAACAGAACCTATTAAGTATTATCAGACCGATTTTAATATGTTTTACTGGATTGATAAAAAAAATAACTGGTACTCCTGTGATATTTTTGGTAAAATTAGTTTGCTTGGTAAAGTTGCCGATTTTGATAAAATTAAGTTTATCGATAGTTCGAAATATATTTTCAGTAAAGCTAATATGTTGTTTCTGAAAGAGATTAATAAGTCAGGCACAGTGACGGTTTCTGAAATTAAAGTTTTAGAAAAAACCTTTGACAATTTTGATTACAAAGACCAAATTTTATCTATTTTTACAGCTACAGATATTTCAAATTATAAAATCGTAACACCGTAATGCACATAGCAATAGCAGGAAATATAGGCGCAGGTAAAACTACTCTGACCAAATTATTGGCGAAACATTTTAAATGGGAACCGCATTATGAGGATGTAGTTGACAATCCGTATCTGGATGATTTTTACCATCAAATGGAGCGCTGGTCTTTTAATCTTCAGATTTATTTCCTTAACAGCCGTTTCCGTCAGGTGCAGCAAATCCGCGAAAGCGGAAAAAAGATAATTCAGGACAGAACGATTTACGAAGACGCGTACATCTTCGCTCCCAATTTATATTCAATGGGATTAATGACAAGCCGTGATTTTGACAATTATACTTCTTTGTTCGAATTAATGGAACTTTTGGTTAAACCGCCAGATTTACTGATTTATTTAAGAAGTTCTATCCCAAATCTTGTCGGACAAATTCACAAACGCGGACGTGAGTACGAAAACTCTATTTCGATCGATTATTTAAGCCGTTTAAATGAACGATACGAAGCCTGGATTCAAACTTATACAAAAGGTAAATTACTAATTATTGATGTCGATAATATCAATTTTGTAGACAATCCTGAAGATCTTGGAAACATCATTAATAGAATTGATGCCGAACTGAATGGTTTGTTTTAATAAAATGTTAATTCAAGAATTTATATAATTAAAGTGCCTCCAAAGATTTAGAGGCACTTTTTTTTATGACGTATTGAGGTATTTTTCTTACTTTTGTACCAGAATAACATTTCCCATTTTGGGAAAAATTAATTACCTTTGTAGTGAGAATTATAGCTAAAAGAACTTTACAAAATTTTTGGGATCGTTTCCCAACTGCTAAGCAGCAGTTATTATCTTGGTATCAAATCTTCAACAAAAATAGTTTTTTGAATTCCAGTGAAATTAAATCAATATTTGGTTCTGCTGATTTTGTTGGAAATAATAAGGTGATATTTAATATTTGTGGAAATCATTTTCGCTTAATAGTCAAAATAAATTATGATACTCAAATCGGGTATGTTTTGTTTATTGGAACACACAGCGAATACAATGATTTAACAGACATTAAAAATTTATAGTATGGAAATAAAACCTATAAGAACAGAAAATGATTATGATTTAGCACTAGAAAGAGTAAATACTTTATTCAATGCTAAGCAAAATACAGATGAAGCAGATGAATTAGACATTCTTGTTACTTTAATAGAAAAGTACGAAAAAATTCACTATCCAATACCGGAGCCCGATCCCATAGAAGCAATTAAATTTGTTATGGAACAAAAAGGTCTCACCGATGCTGATTTAGGAATTTTATTAAACAGTCGTTCCAGAGTATCAGAAATTTTTAAGAGAAAAAGAGCTTTGACAATAAAACAGATTAGAGTTCTGACAAAAGAGCTGCAAATTCCTGCATCAATTTTAATTAAAGAGTATGCTTTGATACCATAAAAAATGCCTCTAAAATCTTAGAGGCATTTTTTTTTGATTCTATAAGCTTTGTGAAAGTTTAAAACTTTGACAACGCTGTTACTTCGCCGTTTCTACTTTTGCCAAAACTTCTTCTTCTGATCCTTCGTAAACTTCGGTTGTTGTTTTGCCATTTTCAGTCTTTGTAACTGTGCCGGTAGTTTTTCCGTTTATATTTTTAACTTCAACCTTTACTGATTTTCTATCATATTTAGAAGTGTCGAAACAATCTGTTTTTTGATATTTTCCACTATTGTCAAAATGTGCTAGACATTGAGCAGTTTCTTCCGGAGAACAACCTTTTTCTTTGCACATTGCTATGCATTCTTCTTTTGTCATTCCGGACATATCGCCACATTTAGAATGCCCTGAGTGCATTTCTGTTTTATTGCAACAAGAAGCTGCTGCTGCAATATCCGACGGCGCATGTCCATCACCTAAAATTGGAGCAATTACTAATCCTATCAAACAGGTTAATTTAATTAAAATATTCATTGACGGACCTGAGGTATCTTTAAAAGGATCTCCAACTGTATCACCGGTTACCGCTGCTTTATGGGCATCTGAACCTTTGTAGGTCATTTCTCCGTTAATCATAACTCCAGCCTCAAAAGATTTTTTAGCATTGTCCCAGGCACCTCCGGCATTGTTTTGAAAAACCGCCCAAAGTACACCAGAAACTGTAACGCCTGCCATATATCCTCCAAGCATTTCTGCTATCAGCTGATTATTATCAGAATAAACTAATTTTCCTAAAAGTACAATTGCAATTGGAAAACCAATCGTCAGAATACCCGGAAGCATCATTTCGCGCAAAGCGGCTTTTGTAGAAATTTCTACACATTTTCCATATTCCGGTTTTCCGGTTCCTTCCATGATTCCGGGAATTTCCTTAAACTGGCGGCGTACTTCATATACCATATCCATTGCTGCTTTTCCAACAGAATTCATAGCTAAAGCAGAGAAAACTACCGGAATCATGCCTCCAACAAATAACATTGCTAAAACCGGTGCCTTAAAAATATTAATTCCGTCGATTCCTGTAAAAGTTACATAGGCAGCAAACAAAGCTAATGAAGTTAAGGCTGCAGAGGCAATTGCAAACCCTTTTCCTGTAGCTGCTGTTGTATTTCCTACTGAGTCTAAAATATCTGTTCTGGTACGCACTTCTTTTGGTAATTCGCTCATTTCTGCAATTCCTCCCGCATTATCAGATATTGGTCCGAAAGCATCAATTGCCAATTGCATGGCTGTGGTAGCCATCATGGCTGAAGCTGCCAGCGCAACGCCATAAAATCCTGCTAAGGCGTAAGAAATCCAGATCGCTCCAGCAAATAAAAGTACAGTTGGAAAAGTAGAAATCATTCCGGTTGCCAAACCTGCAATTACGTTTGTTCCTGCTCCTGTAGAAGATTTTTGCACAATTGCCAATACAGGTTTTGTTCCTAATCCGGTATAATATTCTGTTACAGAAGAAATAGCTCCTCCCACAATTAATCCCACTAAAGTGGCGTAGAAAACACGCATTGACGAAATAGCTTTAGAACCTTCTCCAAAAAAGCTCATTTGCATGGTTTCCGGCAACATGTATTGCACCAAGAAAAAACAAGCCACAGCGGTTAAAACAATAGAAACCCAGTTTCCTATATTTAATGCTTTTTGAACCTGCGCTTCTCTGGCATTATCATCTGTAATTTTTACCAACAACGTTCCTATAATAGAAAATAAAATTCCGAAACCGGCGATTGCCATTGGGAGTAAAATTGGGCCAATTCCGCCGAAAGCGTCGTTTATACTTCCGCCCATATCTTTAATCACATAATTTCCTAACACCATTGCAGCCAGAACAGTGGCCACATACGATCCGAATAAATCGGCTCCCATACCAGCAACGTCACCTACATTATCTCCAACGTTATCTGCAATTGTTGCAGGATTACGAGGATCATCTTCCGGGATTCCTGCTTCAACTTTACCCACTAAATCAGCACCAACATCTGCAGCTTTTGTGTAAATTCCCCCACCAACTCTCGCAAACAAAGCGATTGATTCTGCTCCTAAAGAAAATCCTGCCAGAGTTTCCAAAACTACCGTCATTGTCTCGGTATCCTTCCAGACTCCGTCAGAAAAGAGATTAAAGAAAATTATAAAAAATGTTGTAAGACCTAAAACCGCTAAACCTGCTACGCCCAATCCCATAACAGTTCCTCCGCCAAAAGATACTTTTAAGGCCTGAGGAAGGCTTGTACGTGCAGCCTGAGTAGTTCTAACATTTGTTTTAGTTGCTATTTTCATTCCAATATTCCCGGCATAAGCCGAAAACAATGCCCCAAAAATAAATGCAATTACGATTAATAAATGTGTTTTAACTCCGGGAATAAAAGTAATTCCTGCCAAAGCAAGGCTGGCAATAATTACAAAAATAGTGAGTAATTTATATTCTGCTTTTAGAAATGCGAGTGCACCTTCGTAGATGTAATCTGAAATCTCTTTCATCTTACCGTCTCCGGCATCCTGCTTTAAAACCCAAGTCCTTTTTATTCCCATGAAAAGTAATCCTAAAACTGCCATTACAATTGGCAGATAAATCATAAATGCATTCATAATATTTTAATGGTTTTGGTTAATAGTCAACAATCTAACTAAACGAATTTAAACAAAAAAGCAATACTCCTGACGGCAGTATTGCTTTTTTTATATTAGAATAGGGTAAAAATTATTTAATGCTAAATAATCCTTCTGGTTTATTTTCAATATCGTTAAAACGTTTCGTACACTCTGCAATAATAGCAAAAGCTTCGTTTACGTCTCCCCAGCCTTCAACATCAACTTTTTTGTTTTCAAGATCTTTGTAAACCTGAAAGAAGTGTTCGATTTCTTTTACTAAGTGCGGGTTCATATCTGATAAATCTGTTAACGAATTCCAGATTGGATCTGAAACCGGTACACAGATAATTTTCTCGTCTGGTCCTTTATCATCTGCCATGTGGAAAACACCGATTGGCTTCACTTCCATTACACATCCTGGAAAAGTTGGTTCGTTTACCAAAACCAATACATCAAGAGGATCTCCGTCTAATGCAAGAGTTTCCGGAATAAATCCGTAATCTGCCGGGTACATCATTGAAGAGAATAACATTCTGTCAAAACGCATTCTTTTAATTTCAAAATCGTATTCGTATTTATTTCTGCTTCCTCTTGGTATTTCGATTAATACATCGAAAGTCGTTAATTTGTCTGCGGTCATTTTCGTTTTTTATTGTTTCTATAATTTCGGTTGCAAAAATAGCTAAAGAATCTAGTTTTACAATAAAAAACGATGTAATATCTGCATTAAGTTTTTAAAAATTAGACATTAAAAAGTTATTTTTCTATTTCGCTTGGTCAAATAGTGGTGCCACAATAAATAAGTTGCATAAGATCGGTACGGACTCCATTCTGCAACAAACTTTTCCATCTCCGATTTATCATGAATATCAAACAGCTCCTTTATCGTATTTACTATTGCAATATCGCCTAACGGAATCAAATCAGGCTCCTGAAGACAAAACATTAAATAGATATCAATTGTCCAGTTTCCAATTCCTTTTAATTTAATTAATTCTTCCCGAACCTGAATTGAAGATTTCGAAGCTAAACTTTCAATATCTAATTCTTTATTTAAAACCGCTTCCGCTAAAATCTTGATGTATTTTGTTTTCTGACGACTGACGCCAAGACTTCTATATTCTTCATCAGACAAAAGCAGCATATTCTCCGGATTACAAATCGTGTAATTTTTGATTTTTAAAAATGTGGCTTTCGCCGAATCTATAGAAACCTGTTGTTCGAGAATTAATAACACCAATGTTTCAAATCCCTGCGGGCGGTTAGGGATTGATGGCAATCCATATCTTTCAATAATTTCTTTGAAGATTCTATTTTTGGATGAAAGAAAATCGATGGCTTGCTGCATGACTAACATAATTTTAATTATAATGAAAACAATGCAAAAACTATCCTGAAATATATCTTCCATATGGAAGCTTATTTATCGCAAACACGATAAATAACGAAATGAACAAACACATAATGGTTATTATAGGAATTGCTATAACAGGGTATATAAAATCATAACTAATCCCTAAAAATTCAATAAATTGAAGCACCAAAATGTGAACGAGATAAATACCGTAACTGTATTTATTAATAAAGTCAATTATACGGGTTAAAAATGGATTTAAAATTTTGACATTTTTAATCAAAAGAAATACTCCGACAGAACCAATTATAATATTTAAAGTGAAATTACCATAAAAATAATCCACAAAATGATTGGCTCTTTTAGTTAAAAAATAAGTTCCAAAAATTGCAATTGCTGTACCTGCAATAAACAAAGCAGTAGAAATAAACCTGATTTTTTTTACATGATCTGTAAAAAATTTAAAAGACAAATAATGGCCTAAAACCAAATAACCAATATAACCGGAAAAATATATCGCATCAATATTAATCTTTACTCTTTGTATAATTGGCTGGCTAAAAAAAATAGTTAAAATCCAAATTGATATAAAATATAGAATTTCTTTTTCTGTTGCATTCCTAATCCATTTATTTAAGATTGGAACAAAGAGATAAATTCCAATTATCATATATACATACCATAAATGAAAAGATGTTCCATTTTTAAATAAAAAAAAAGCCAACCTACAAATTTCATAAAATGATAATTCGGGATTTTCTAAAAACTTAACTCGTAGTGCAAAAAAGGCGTAAATGAAGCTCCAAAATAAAAACGGCAAAATAATTCGCGAAAATCTGTTTTTTAAAAAATCATACAATTCATATTCTTTATTGAGAAGCAAAGTTCCGCTAATCATTAAAAATATGGGTATACAAAATCTCACAACGCTATCATATATATTTCCTACCCACCAAACTGAATTTAAAATAGTTCCGTATTGATATAAAATTCCCGATGATACATGCAGAACAATAACACTAATTGTTGCTAAAACTCTCAAGTTTTTTACCCAATTTAGATTGTCCTTATTTATCATAATTTTTTAAATTCCAAAGATGCGAGAACTCTTATTTTTTAGAAGTAAAACCCGAAAGATCCTTTTATTGCAAATTTATGAGCATCAGGCATATCTAAATAATTTCCTCTCCAGGAGAAATCAAGTCTAAATACTTTAAATATATTTCCAATTCCGGCGTTGTATTCCCAATACACTTTTTCTGGCGCATTGTAAGGCAATCCTGAAGCATTAATTGCACGATTGGCATCAGAAATGGTTCCGTGAACTGCTCGAACACCGATAAATTCCCTCCAGTTTAATTTTCTCATGAATGGAACTCTGGCAAATAATCTTCCGCCAAAATCATGGTTCCACTGCAAAGTTGTATATTGATCTGTAACAAATTCGTAGAAATTTAAATTGCTGAATGTATTTTCTATCGTAAAATAAGTCTGATTCCCCGGAATTACACTCATTAATCCTAACGGAATTGTTCCAAACGTTTTTCCTGTTTCCACAATTATATTTGATCTTCCTAACGGACCAATTATAATAGGCTGCTTATAAAAAATTTGTATTTTTTCATAAGCAAAATCACTGTCCATAACTCCTTTTAAACCGTAACTAAAGTTTACAAAGAAATGACTAAACGGGCTATCCACTAAATCTCTTTCTACACCATAACCAATGGTTTTTCGGTTCGGCATAAATTCGAACTGAATATTTGCCTCAGATTGTTTTACATCACTTTTAATAACACCCATCGGATTTTCAGCTGTTGGCAAAGTGGTATAATAATCTAAACTAAACGTTTTAGAAGCAGATTCTAAAGTACGATATGAAAATCCCGCAGTCACAATAAAATTCTTTTTAGGCTCCATCTCGACAGAAATATTGCTCAAATTAATATTGGTCAATTTTCCGTTGCTTCCCGTTGTAAACAAAGCTGAAGAGGCGAAACTTCGGCCTAAAACATCATTTGTAGTTGTTAAACTGGCTCCAATCTGCTCAATATCTCTTCTGTTACCTCCCGAAATTATAAAACGATTTTTCTTATCCACCATCCATTTTCCCGACACTCCGTATTTGAATTTATTGTCGTCAAATCCGTATGCTGTGTATGCCTGGATGCGCCACGGATCGTTTGGTCCGAAGTACGTTCTTCCTCCCACTCTCAGCCTCAAACCTTCGACTTCATTATAACCAAAAGTTGAAAATATCGGTCCGTAATCAAAGTTTTTAAATTCGACATAACCACTACCTAAAATCGAGACGAGACTGTATAATTGTTTAAATCGCTTGACGGTCTGCAGCGTGTCAAGCATTTTATAGATACCGGCTTCGTCCTTATTCAGTTTTTCAAAACGATTTTCTTCCCAAAATTCGGGGGGTCGTTCGTAGACGGCATTATCAATATAATTGACTTCTTCTTTATAAAACTTTTCCGGCTTCTGAATGTTGAATTTATGTCCGCGATACAAAGTCGTCCGCTTTCCGTATACACCTTTTGATTTTTCTTTTTTATTCAAAGCAAAATCAGACATCATATAATCGCGTGTCAGTAAAAAAACAGAATCATTTTCTACTTCAAACTCCTGTTCGATATAAATATCTTTTACCCAGTTAATATTGGCGCTTTTCGTAACGCCCATATTAATTTTTTTGATGGCAAAAGTCGTATCGTTTACCCAAAAATCTCCTTTAAAAGTTAACTCATTTTTACGTCTCGGATAAAAAACAATATTAAAACACCATTTTTTATCAATATAAGCACTGTCCTTTAGAACATAGTTATAAACATCTATTCCGGTTTTTGAAAGCGGACTTGTAAAACTTTTATCAAAAAATTTAAGATGATTGTCGTAAATATTATAATCGGAATAAAGATCTTTTACAAAAGATAAAATCTGCTGATTTCCATTGAAACCGGACATTTTATTTCCTTTTATATTTTCTTTTACTTTTTTTAATTTATTGTCTCCGTACACATCATAAACCGATTCGTTTATAAAAATTGGTAAATAAGTTTTACCTGTAACATCAGAAGTATCTACATGATTAAAGACAAATTCCATTCCTTTAAAAAGCTTATTTTTCATGAACGCACTATCAATTGTGTTCATGTCAAACTCTACTTTTTCATATTTCTGCATTTGATACTGATCAAACTGATAGAGACCATTTTTTCGTTTCCTTTCCCAGATTTTCCTCAAAATATCCAACGCCGGATTGTTCTTTTTAGATGTTTTTCCGGTAAAAATCACGACTTCATTAAGAGCTTCAGCTTCGCCTAATACAATTTTAAAATCATAGTTCACTGCTTTTTCCAAAGTCACTTCTTTATCCGAAAATCCAGCAGAACTTACAATTAGAGTTGTGTAGGTGTTTGGAGATTCCAGATAAAAACGTCCATCTTCATTTGAGACTATTCCGGTATTAGTTCCTTTAAAAACCACATTTGCAAAAGGAATGGGCTGATTAGATTTGTCCAAAACAATTCCACTCACTTTTGTTTGTGCAGTAGCAATAGTCGCAAATGCGAATACAAAAAATAGGCTGAGTAAAATTAGTTTTTTCATCATCTGGGCAAAAAAAAACTTCATCAATTAACTGTGAATGATGAAGTTTTGTGAGTATTTTAAATATGTATTATTTGTACATTACTTTTTTTACTGCCTTTACTACATCACCAGCATTTGGCAACCAGTCTTTTAATAAAACCGGAGAGTAAGGAGCAGGAGTATCAGCAGTTGTAATACGTTGAATTGGAGCATCAAGGAAGTCAAAAGCTTGTTCCTGAACGATATATGTAATTTCAGAAGAAATACTGGCGAATGGCCACGCTTCTTCGAGAATTACTAAACGGTTTGTTTTTTTAACTGAAGTAAGAATAGCATCTTTATCCATAGGACGAACTGTTCTTAAATCGATAATCTCGCATGAAATTCCTTCTTTGGCTAATTCATCTGCAGCGATAAAAGCTTCTTTAATGATTTTTCCGAAAGATACGATAGTTACATCTTTTCCTTCACGTTTGATATCAGCAACTCCTAATGGAATTGTATATTCTCCGTCTGGCACTTCTCCTTTATCACCGTACATTTGCTCAGATTCCATGAAAATAACAGGATCATTATCACGAATAGCCGATTTTAAAAGTCCTTTTGCATCGTAAGGAGTGGATGGCACAACCACTTTAAGTCCCGGAGTATTTGCAAACCAGTTTTCTAAAGCCTGAGAGTGAGTCGCCCCTAATTGACCTGCAGAAGCAGTTGGCCCACGGAAAACGATAGGCACATTAAATTGTCCACCTGTCATTTGACGCATTTTAGCAGCGTTATTTATAATTTGATCAATACCAACCAGACAGAAGTTGAATGTCATATATTCTACAATCGGTCGATTTCCGTTCATTGCAGAACCTACTGCAATTCCTGTAAACCCAAGCTCAGCAATTGGAGTATCAATAACTCTTTTTTCTCCAAACTCAGCAAGCATTCCTTTTGAAGCTTTATATGCTCCATTGTATTCTGCAACTTCTTCGCCCATTAAATATATGGATTCATCGTGACGCATTTCTTCGCTCATCGCTTCACAAATGGCCTCTCTAAATTGTATTGTTCTCATATTTTATATTGTATGTTGAATTTTCTGAAGAGCAAAAATAAATATTTTAAATAACTTAAAAGCAAAAAACGAATTTAAAATCGCATGAACTTCTCTCTGCTCTTCCGTTTTAACTTTTTTAACTTTATCATGCTATTTACGAAATCGATATAATAGCGTCTTAATTACACTTATTCTCTCAAAATCATTTTTCAGACAAACTTGTATTTATTTGTTTAATTATTGATGTTCCAAAAATCCTTCATAAAAACGAAAAATTACAAGTTTTAGTATTTTTCATACAAAAAATAAATCCAAACCACTTTTACAAATATTATAAAATTACTAATAATCAACAAAAAAGCATGATTTTTAATTACTACAAACGATGAAAACCATTAAAATCTGCGCAATTTGCGAAATCGTAATAGTTTTAAAAAATATTATGCATGCATAGTATAATTATTCCAAATTAAATTCTAAATTTGTAAAAGCATATTATAAATTCAAAATATATACTTATGAAAATATTAGTTTGCATCAGCCACGTGCCTGATACTACTTCAAAAATTAACTTTACAAACGGCGACTCAGAATTTGATACTGCCGGCGTACAATATGTTATAAATCCTAATGACGAATTTGGTCTTACACGTGCAATCTGGTTTCAGGAACAACAAGGTGCAAATGTAACCGTTGTAAATGTTGGAGGTCCTGATACAGAACCAACTTTACGTAAAGCTTTAGCAATTGGAGCCAACGAGGCCATTCGTGTAAATGCAAACCCAACTGATGGTTTTTTTGTTGCAAAACAATTGGCAGAAGTAATTAAAAATGGCGGTTATGATTTAGTAATTGCAGGAAAAGAATCTTTGGATTACAACGGCGGAATGGTTCCTGGTATGATTGCCGGAATTTTAGGTTCTAATTTTTTAAACTCTTGTACAAGTTTAACTGTTGACGGAAATAATGTAAAAGCAGTCCGTGAAATTGACGGTGGAAAAGAAACTGTAAGTACTACTCTTCCTTTAATTATTGGAGGTCAGAAAGGTCTGGTTGAAGAAAAAGATTTACGCATCCCGAACATGAGAGGAATTATGACAGCCAGAACCAAAGCGCTTACTATTCTTGAGCCTGTTGACGCACCTGTAAATACAAAAGCGGTGAAGTTTGAAAAACCAGCTCCTAAATCGGCAGTAAAATTAATTTCTCCAGATAATTTAGACGAGTTAGTAAATTTATTACACAACGAAGCGAAAGTAATCTAGTAATCAGTATTTAGTCGCAGTTTTCAGTTTAATAACTTGAAACCTGAAACTTTAAACTCTTAAACAAAAAATTATGTCATTATTAATATATGCAGAATCTGCAGAAGGAAAATTTAAAAAAGTTGCTTTTGAACTGGCTTCATATGCTAAAAAAGTAGCAGAAACTTTAGGAACAACCGTTACTGCGGTAACAGTAAATATTAGCGACGTTAGCGAATTGGCAAAATACGGAGTTGATAAAGTCCTAAAAGTAAACAACGATAAACTGGCCGGTTTTACCGCTAAGGCTTATGCCGATGTAATTAAACAAGCGGCTCAAAAAGAAGGAGCAAAAGTAATTTTACTTTCTTCTACAACAGACAGTATTTACCTTTCATCATTAGTTGCGGTTTCTTTAGAAGCTGGTTTTGCATCCAATGTTGTGGGATTACCTGTTAGTACTTCTCCTTTTCAGGTAAAAAGAAACGCTTTTTCGAACAAAGCTTTCAACATTACAGAAATCAGTACAGACATCAAAGTTCTTGCTTTGGCTAAAAACTCTTACGGAATTTTCGAAAGTGCCGGAGCCGGAGCCGAAGAAGATTTTAACCCAACCATTGGCGAAAATGATTTTGGTGTAAAAGTTGAATCTGTAGAAAAAGTTTCCGGTAAAGTTTCTATCGCTGACGCGGATATTGTAGTTTCCGGAGGACGCGGATTAAAAGGTCCGGAAAACTGGGGACTAATCGAAGATTTAGCAGCAGTTCTTGGAGCTGCGACAGCTTGTTCCAAACCTGTTTCAGATTTAGGATGGAGACCTCACAGCGAACACGTTGGACAAACCGGTAAACCAGTTGCAACCAATTTATACATTGCAGTGGGAATTTCAGGGGCAATTCAACACATTGCGGGAATCAATTCCTCTAAAGTTAAAGTGGTAATTAACAGCGATCCTGAAGCCCCTTTCTTTAAAGTTGCTGATTATGGTATAGTTGGAGATGCATTTACAATTATACCTGAACTAACAGAGAAATTAAAAGCTTTTAAAGCTCAGCATTCATAATTTAAAATTCTCTTTAAAAATATAGCTGCCTAAAAACAAGATAATCGTATCTTTGTTTTAAGGCGGCTTTTTTGTTCCATATTTTTTGATTAAAATTGCACCTTTATTTTCCAATCAAAAAAAGCAATAAAATGAGGCAGTAATGCCCTTTTTACATACATATATGAGTCTAGTTAAATTATCCATAAAAGGAATTTCATACAGTCAAACTCAAAATGGCGCTTATGCCTTAATTTTGAATGAAGTTGATGGCGAAAGAAAATTGCCAATTGTCATAGGAGCTTTTGAAGCCCAGTCGATTGCTATCGCCTTAGAAAAAGAAATAAAACCACCACGCCCTTTAACACACGATTTATTCAAAAATTTCGCTGAAAGATTTGATATCGTAGTAAAACAAGTAATTATACATAAATTAGTCGATGGTGTTTTTTATTCCAGCTTAATTTGCGAAAGAGATAAAATCGAAGAAATTATTGACGCACGAACGTCAGATGCCATTGCTTTAGCATTGCGATTTAATGCTCCGATTTTTACATATAAAAACATTCTTGACAAAGCCGGAATCTACCTAAAATCAAATACCGCAGAAACTGATCAGGGCGCGCAGGAGATTGATGATGTACTTTCAAATCCGGAAACATTCGGACATGAAGAAGAAACAAATCAATCTGGAGAAGTTTATGCCAAACATAGTCTGCAAGAACTAAATGAACTTTTAGATCAGGCGGTTTCTCAGGAAGATTATGAAAAAGCGGCAAAAATCAGGGACGAAATTTCGAAAAGATAAATTTTAATGGTTAATCGATTAACCGTTTATTCGTTAATACGACTAGACAAATAAACGATCAACAATTAAACGATTAAACAAAAGATGAAACAATACTTAGATTTAGTAAAACACGTTTTAGAAAACGGTTGTCAGAAAGGTGACCGAACCGGCACCGGGACAAAAAGTGTTTTCGGTTATCAGATGCGTTTTGATTTAAGTGAAGGTTTCCCAATGGTGACTACAAAAAAACTTCATTTAAAATCAATCATTTACGAATTGCTTTGGTTTTTAAAAGGAGATACCAATATTAAATATCTGCAGGAAAACGGAGTGAAAATTTGGGATGAATGGGCAGATTCTGATGGGAATTTGGGGCCTGTTTACGGACATCAATGGCGCAATTGGAACAGTGAAGAAATTGACCAGATTTCTGAATTAATTAAAGAGCTAAAAACAAACCCGAATAGCAGAAGAATGCTGGTCTCTGCATGGAATCCATCTGTTCTTCCGGATACTAAAAAATCTTTTGAGGAGAATGTAGCCAATAATAAAGCCGCTTTGCCTCCATGCCACGCCTTCTTTCAGTTTTATGTGGCAAGTCCGGATACTGAAAAAGGAGAAACTAAAGGAAAATTATCCTGCCAGTTGTATCAACGAAGTGCAGATATCTTTTTAGGAGTTCCTTTTAATATTGCTTCTTATGCATTACTTACTATGATGATTGCTCAGGTTTGCGATTTAGAGCCAGGTGAATTTATTCATACGTTTGGAGATGCTCATATTTATAACAATCACTTTGAGCAATTGGAATTGCAATTGTCAAGAGATCCAAAACCATTGCCAAAAATGATATTAAATCCGGAGATCAAAAACATTTTTGATTTTGATTTTGACGATTTCACATTGGTAGACTATGAGCCGCATCCTGCCATAAAAGGAAGTGTTGCCGTATAAAAAACAAAAATCCGCTTAAAAATTTAAGCGGATTTTTTTATACAACTAATACACTATTTTCACTTCCGGCGTAATCATTCCATTTATAAGAATCTGCTTCGGGATCATTAATATAGGACCCGTCTACTAAATACTTAAACTCATAAACAGCATCTTTGACTAAATCATACGTAGCTTTAAAAGTACCATTTTTCAATTTACTCAAAGCTCCCTCTTCGGCATTCCAATTATTAAAATCTCCTACAACAGCAGCCGATGTGGCATTTTTAGCTTCTACTGAAAACGTAACTTTACAAACAGGTTTTGTTTTTACAAATTGTTTCTTCAAAGACATAACTATTTCTTTTTTAGATTTATACATCTAAAATTAATTAAATTCAGTGAGACACTCACTAGCACTCTTACCGATTTATCATAATACAAAAAACAGCATGCCATTTTCGCTTTATCTGTAATTTATCGCCTTTAAAATTTTGTATTTCAGATTCTTATAACGTTTTCAACTAAATATTCGATCTCCAAAATATTGTCTTTCAAAAAATAATTTTAACTTTATAATCTCATTTTTTATCTTATGGAAAAAGAAGTACACGAACAATACGAATATGCGAGACGACGATTAAGACAAAAAAAGGTTTTGTATTTTCATTTTGTTCTTTTCCTTTTAGGAAGTTTATTTTTATTTATAGCCAACAGATTCTTTGGCTTCGGAGAAGGCACAACTCAAAATTGGTGCATTTGGGGTATTACTGCCTGGCTTTTTATTTTTATCCTGCATTTTATTAAAGTATATATTACCGATCGTTTTATGAATAAAAAATGGGAAAGAGAACAAGTGGACAGATTAGTTGCTTTACAGCAAAAAAGAATCAGCCAGCTGGAATCTTCTATAAACGATGAGAATGATAATAAAATTTAGTTACAAATACCATGATTATAATGATAGCGGCTGCAGCCGAAAACAATGCACTTGGAAAAAACAATGAATTAGTCTGGCATTTGCCAAATGATTTTAAAAGATTTAAAGCTCTTACTACAGGTCATCATATCATTATGGGAAGAAAAACTTTTGAGAGTTTCCCTAAACCGTTGCCAAATCGCGTACATGTTGTAATCTCGCGTCAGGAAAATTATAAGTCAGAAGGATGTATTGTTGTAGACAGTATTGAGAAAGCTTTAGCAATATGTCCTCAAGATGATGACAGCTATGTTATTGGCGGAGGCGAAATTTATAATCTTGCCCTTCCTTTTACAGATATTATTGAATTGACAAAAGTTCATCACACCTTTGATGCAGATGCATTTTTTCCTAAGATCAATAAAAACGAATGGATTTTGGTAGAATCTGAAGAAAATCATAAGGATGAAAAACATCTTTATGATTATACTTATGAAACTTACATTAGAAAATAAATAAAAAACATCCTCTTTTGACGGAGGATGTTTTTAAAACGATTGATATTTAAGGCCGGACTCTCTCAAGAAAAATTTTGTTTAAAAAATCACAAATGTAAATAACACTTGATAACTGAATAACATTTAATGTTATTTGAGACCTAAATCTCAAAAACGCCTTTAATAACAAATACCACTAAGATATTAAAGGCAGAAAATTAAAATTTCCAAAAACAAATTTAATCCTAAGAACGTATTTTGCACTTATTAACAGTATTTCCCCCCAAGAACAATACTTACAAAACCTTTCAAGAACAGATAAATTTACCAGTGCAAAGAAAGTAATCATCTGTTTAAGTCATTGGCTGTATCAATCATTAAAACTTTAATCATTTTTACTTTGACAAAGTTGCGAATAAACGCCATGTCAGACAATACCTACTTTTAGTGATTTTACCAAAATACCTAGATTTAGGGATGGGGTTTTAACTGCATTATAACTTTCAACAGAACTTCATAAACGTTATTTCAAATTAAAAAAACTCAATTACAGTTAGACTAGATTGTTTATATTTGCCTAAATAAAAAAAATGTCTGAAAAAGTAACTCCGTATAAAGACTCTTCACTAGGTAAAAAAGAGCAAGTAACCCAAATGTTTGATACCATTTCAGGGAATTACGACAATTTAAATCGCGTAATTTCATTTGGAATCGACATTAAGTGGCGTAAGAAAGTTTTAAAAATAGTATCGGATAAAAAACCAAAAGTTATCCTTGATATTGCAACCGGAACTGGAGATTTAGCAATTTTAATGGCGCAGACCAATGCAGAAAAAATTATTGGCCTAGATATTTCTGCCGGAATGCTGGAAGTTGGAAAAAAGAAGGTGGAAGAAAAGAAACTTTCAAACACTATAGATTTAGTTTTAGGTGATTCTGAAAACATGCCTTTTGAGGACAATTACTTTGATGCTATTACTGTAGGTTTTGGTGTGAGAAACTTTGAAAATCTTGAGAAAGGTTTTGGAGAAATTTTAAGAGTTTTAAAACCAAACGGGGTTTTTGTTATTTTAGAAACTTCTGTTCCTGAAAAGTTTCCTTATAAGCAAGGTTACAATTTTTACAGTAAAAATATACTTCCTTTAATCGGTAAATTATTTTCGAAAGATAATGATGCTTACGGATATTTATCTGAATCTGCTGCTGCTTTTCCTTATGGAGAAGCACTGAACAATATTTTGAGAAAAACTGGGTTTATAGATGTTGTGGCAATGCCTCAAACTTTTGGTGTCGCAACAATTTATTCTGCATCTAAAAAATAATATGAAAAAAGCTGTAATCTTATTTTTATTGGTCTTTGCTACAAAAGGGCATGCGCAATTTGCTAAAAACATGTTTAGTAAAGATCCTATCGTTAACCTTGAAAACTGGCAAAAGCAGCGTATTTACTTTGGCTATTATCTAGGTTTTAATAGTTTTGACTTTAAATTTGATTACAAAACCCCTGTTCAGGAAGATATTCAGGTAAAAAAAACGACCGGTTTTAATGTGGGGGTTGTGGCCGATCTGCGACTACAGGAATACATTAATCTTCGTTTTGAACCAGGTTTATATTATACCAAACGCGATCTTTATTTTCCCGGCGTAGGAACTTTAGAAAAAGATTATTTAAGAGAAGTAAACAGTACTTATATTCATTTTCCTCTACTGCTGAAATTTTCTGCTTTACGTACAGGAAATATACGTCCGTATCTTGTAGGCGGAATGTCGACAACCTTAAATTTATCGAGTAACTCAAAATCAAAAGACGACAACTGGCAGCAAAAATTCAGAGTAAAACAATGGACTGCTGCTTACGAAGTTGGGTTGGGAATTGACATCTTTACTGAATATTTCATCTTTTCTCCTTCTGTAAGAGGAATGTTCGGAATTACTAACGAAATAATCCCGGACAATGTAACAGCAGAACATCCTGTTAGTCCTTACACAGATAATATCGATTCGATGAAATCCCGGGCAATTTTAATAAATTTTACTTTTCATTAAAACAAAATCTTAACTATTTCGTTTAAATTCACTAAGAATAATTGCAGTTGCAGTAGCTACATTTAAACTTTCAGTTTTTTGCAGCTCTCCAAATCTGGGAATTGTGAGACGGCTGGTTACAGTTTTTTCAATCTCGTCTGAAATACCATTGGCTTCATTACCCATAATGATGATTCCTTCCGTAGGTAATTTTGACTGATAAATGTTTTCTCCGTCCATAAAAGTTCCAAAAACCGGCAGTTTAGTCTGAGCAAGAAAAAGTTTTAAGTCAACATAGTTTACATTTACTCTGGAAATAGAACCCATTGTAGCCTGTACCACTTTCGGATTAAAAATATCCACTGTTTCATTAGAACAAATTACCTGCCTGATGCCAAACCAGTCGCAAAGACGTAAAATGGTTCCTAAATTTCCGGGATCTCTAATATCGTCCAGTGCTAAAATTAAACCCGAATCGATGATTTTCTTTTCGGATGGTATTTTGAAAACTGCCAAACAGGAATTAGGAGTCGACAAAGCACTTATTTTTTTCAGTTCCTGCTCATTAATAAGCGTACGTTTTGAAGTGTGAACTGCTTCAAAATCATTTAAGGTAGTATATAAATGTTCTAATTCAAAATTGGATTGCAGCAATTCTTGAATTACTTTTACTCCTTCAGCAAAAAATAATTGATTGGCCAGACGCTGCTTTTTTTGATGCAAACCTGAGATAAGTTTTATTTGGTTTTTACTAACCATAAAATAATGTACTTTTGAATTAAATATTTAATAACACTTGAAAAATAATTCCACAAAAATAATAGCATTTCTTCTAATTGCAATATTAATTTGCGCTTGTAATGCCGTAAAAAGAGTTCCTGATGGAAAAAATCTTCTTGTAAAAAATAATATTATCGTAAACGGCAAGTCTACCAATGACGAAACAGCTTCTAACCAAATGTACCAAAAACCAAACGGTAAATTGTTGGGCTACAAATTAAGATTGAATTTATACAATTTAGCCAATTTAAATCCGGATTCTACTTATCAGGCAAAATTTAAAAACAATCCCGGGAAGTATGAGCGTATGTCTAAAATCTATTCGGCAAAACAAGTAGATCGTCTTGGACAGTCTTTCTATTACAAAGGTATTCACGAATTTCTAAAAAACACCGGCGAACCACCCGTTATTATTGATACTTCTAAAACGAAAAAATCTTTACTCCGATTAAAATACTATTATTTTAATAATGGTTATTTTAACGTGTTAACCGATTATACTATTGATACAATTGGAAAGAAAAGAGCTTCAATCAATTATAACATTACGACTGGTCCGGCTTATAAATTAGATACCATTAAGACTAAAATAATGACTCCGGCGTTAGATTCATTATACAAAACTAATAATGATCCTTCTTTATTAAAATCCGGAAATCAATACAAAACTACCGATTTTGAAGACGAGAAGAACCGAATTACAACTTATTTTAGAAATCACGGAGCTTATTATTTTCAGCCCACGTATGTTACTTATGATATTGATACAATTGGCAAAAAAGCAAAAGCCGATGTTACTTTAATTATTAACAATAACAATATCCAGGAAAGAGATTCCAGCCGTACAGAACCTTTTAAACTGTACAAAATTAGCGACGTTAATATTTACACCGACTACTCTGCCGCCAATGCAAAGAGAAAACCAACTGACAGTACTACCTACAATAACTTTAATCTGTACAGTTACAAAAAATTAAAATACAAACCACGTGCAATAACAGATGCTATCTTTATTACCAAAGGAGGTACGTATGCCGATTTCAGAACAACGTTGTCTTCGAGATATTTAAATAATCTAAGAATTTTCAATTATCCGTCCATTCAGTATGAAGTCGATAAGAGAGATTCTACTGCTCAGTCTTTAATTGCAAATGTTTATTTAACTCCAAGGAAAAAATATAGTTTTGGAGCTACTTTTGACGTAACGCATTCCAACATTCAGGATTTTGGAATTGGTGCCAGTATTTCTGAAACCATTAGAAATGTCTTTAACCGCGCCGAAACACTTGAAATTTCTGCCCGTTTAAATATTGGTTCTTCGAGAGACATGGCCAATCCGAATAATAACTTTTTTAATGTCTCTGAATATGGGTTGGATATGAAATTAAACTTCCCAAGAATTTTATTGCCTTTTGGCACAGAGAAAATTATTCCCAAAAGCATGATTCCGTATACCTCTATTACATCTGGTTTTTCTAAGCAGCGCAATATTGGTCTTGACAAAGAGAATTTTACTGGTGGTATTGCCTATAACTGGACACCAAAACGTTATAATACAGCAAAATTAGAATTATTAAACGCACAGTTTGTACGCAATTTAAATCCGGATAATTATTTTAATGTCTACACTTCTTCGTACGATGACCTGAATGGTATAGGAAAAAATTACAACAAAAATCCCGGCAACTGGGGAGACACTCCGGAAGAACAGGCTAATGAAAATCTAACGATACCTAAAGGAACCGCGGGATTTACAAACGATGTTATAACAAACAAGACCGCATTAACACCGGCAGATTCGCAATATCAGGAAGTTGAAAGTATCGAAGAAAGAAGAATTCGTTTAACAGAAAACGATTTTATTCTGGCTACCAATTACACTTTTACAAAAACTACCAAAAAGGATCTTGCCGACAATACATTTTATCAAATCAGGGCAAAAATTGAATCGGCAGGTTCTTTATTATCTGCGGTTTCTGCGATTGGGAATCTTCCGAAAAATTCCAGAGGAAATTACGAGATTTTCAACTTAGAATATTCTGAATATATTAAAACCGAATTTGACTATATTAAACACTGGGATTTTGGCAAGGAGAAAGTTCTGGCCGTGAGAAGTTTCTTTGGAATTGCAATTCCTTTTGGAAATTCAAATTATATCCCGTTTTCACGAAGTTATTACGGAGGAGGTTCCAATGATAATCGCGCCTGGCAGCCATATGCACTTGGCCCGGGAAGTACAAATGCGGTAAATGATTTTAATGAGGCCAATATGAAGCTTGCTCTGAGTGGAGAATTTCGCTTTAAAATTCTTGGCGACGTTAAGGGAGCTATCTTTGCAGATGCCGGAAATATCTGGAATGTACTCGATAATGTTATAGATCCGAAAGCAAAATTTAACAGCTTAAACGATTTAGAAGAAATTGCACTAGGTACAGGATTTGGTTTGAGATACGATTTAAGCTTTTTTGTGATTCGTTTAGATTTAGGCTTCAAGACCTATAATCCGGCACATGAGAAGGGAGACCGATGGTTTAAAGAATACAATTTCGGCCACTCGGTTTTAAATTTTGGGATAAATTATCCGTTCTAATGCTAATTAATTCTTATTTTTGCAACCTAAAAACTAAAAACAACTATAAAAAAAATTACAATGGCACACAATATTAAGCCCGGAGTAGCTACAGGAGATCAGGTTCAGGAGATTTTCAATTATGCGAAAGAAAAAGGATTTGCTTTACCTGCAGTAAACGTTACAGGATCCAGTACAATTAACGGAGTTCTTGAAACTGCAGCAAAATTAAATGCACCGGTTATTATTCAGTTTTCTAACGGAGGAGCACAATTCAACGCTGGAAAAGGATTATCAAATGCAGGTGAAAAAGCAGCAATCGCTGGTGGAATCGCAGGAGCATTACATATTCATACATTAGCAGAGGCTTACGGTGCAACTGTAATTCTACATACTGATCACTGTGCAAAAAAACTTTTGCCTTGGATCGACGGTTTATTAGATGCTTCTGAGAAACATTTCGCAGAAACAGGAAAACCATTATTCAGTTCTCATATGATCGATTTGTCTGAGGAGCCAATCGAAGAAAATATCGAGATCTGTAAAGAATACTTAGCAAGAATGAGCAAAATGGGCATGACATTGGAAATCGAGCTTGGAATTACAGGTGGTGAAGAAGATGGTGTTGACAATTCTGATGTTGACAGCTCAAAATTATATACACAGCCAGAAGAAGTAGCTTATGCTTACGAAGAATTATCTAAAGTAAGTCCTAAATTTACAATTGCTGCTGCTTTTGGAAACGTTCATGGTGTTTACAAACCAGGAAACGTAAAATTAACTCCAAAAATCTTAAAAAATTCTCAGGATTTCGTTCAAAACAAATTCAACACTGGACATAATCCGGTAGATTTCGTTTTCCACGGAGGTTCAGGTTCTACACTTGAAGAAATCAGAGAAGGAATTAGCTACGGAGTTATCAAAATGAACATTGATACAGATTTGCAATTTGCATATACTGAAGGAATTCGTGATTATATGGTTAAAAACCTTGACTATTTAAAATCACAAATTGGTAACCCAGAAGGTGCTGATGTTCCTAACAAAAAATTCTATGACCCAAGAAGATGGGTACGTGAAAGCGAAGTAACATTCAACGCAAGACTGGAGCAAGCTTTTGCTGACTTAAACAATGTGAATACACTATAATAAAAGTTTCAAGTTTAAAGTTTCAAGTTTCAGGTTCCGCAACTTGAAACTTGAAACCTCAAACAAATAAAACATTCAATATGGCTTGGTTTAAAAGACAGGAAAAAGGGATTACGACCGCGACAGAAGACAAAATGGACGTGCCGAAAGGATTGTGGTACAAATCTCCTACAGGAAAAATTATTGATGCCGACGAATTAGCGAGAAACTTATTCGTAAGTCCGGAAGATGATTTTCATGTTAGAATTGGAAGCGCAACCTATTTTGAAATTTTATTCGACAACAACGAATTTGTTGAGTTAGATAAAAACATGACATCAAAAGATCCTCTGCATTTTGTGGATACAAAAAAATATGCAGAAAGATTGAAAGATGTAATGGAAAAAACTCATCTTAAAGATGCTGTTCGTACCGGAGTTGGAAAATCTAAAGGAAAAGAACTGGTAATCTGCTGTATGGATTTTGCTTTTATCGGCGGCTCTATGGGAGCAGTTGTGGGTGAAAAAATCGCAAGAGGAATTGATCATGCCATTAAAAACAGACTTCCTTTTGTAATGATTTCTAAATCTGGCGGAGCTCGTATGATGGAAGCTGCTTATTCTTTAATGCAATTGGCCAAAACTTCTGTAAAACTAGCTCAATTGGCTGAAGCAAAATTACCTTATATCTCTCTTTGTACAGATCCAACAACTGGAGGAACCACTGCATCTTACGCTATGTTAGGAGATATTAATATCTCTGAGCCAGGTGCTTTGATCGGTTTTGCAGGTCCGCGTGTTGTTCGTGATACTACAGGAAAAGATTTACCGGAAGGTTTTCAAACAGCTGAATTTCTTTTAGAGCACGGTTTCCTTGACTTTATTACTCCAAGAAAAGAATTGAAAGATAAAATCAATTTATATATTGATTTGATTCAGAATAACACTCTTAGATAGTTTTCAAAAACTATTTAAAATAGAAAATCCCAAGAATTGCTTCTTGGGATTTTTTGTTTTAAACCAATATAAGTTATAGAAGTTCATTTTAGATTTTCCTGCAAAGTTTTCAACTCAGAATCTTAGAACCTTAGCAACTCAGAACCTTTAGTGCGGCCTATTGTTCTTCAATTCGTTTTCAGCTATTTTAAAAACCAATTTTTCACGCCATTTAGCATAGCGTTCTTTAAAAACCAATTTTATACCGCTGTCAACAGCCCCATGCATAAATAAACTCCAGACACTTGCCATTTTTCTGCTTACAGAACGATCCCACGCGCGAAGCGTCAGCGAAAAAGATCCATCGATATAGCGCATCCAATGCCACATTCCGGTTGGCATGAACAAAGTGTCGCCATGTTCCAGGAAAACTTCGTAGCCTTCTACTCCTTTAAGTGCCGGAAACTTCTCAAAATCAGGATTGGCAACATCATAATCTTCTAACGCATACGTCGTATTAGGAAGACAATAAAGTCTTTTCTTCCATTTATTATCAAATAATATAATGTGCTTTCTTCCTCCAAAATGAGTATGAAAAAGATGAGGCAAATCGATATCATAATGTAAAAAAGTAATTGCTTTTGAGCCGCCAAAAAACATTGCGGGCATACTTTCTATAAAACCGCCCATTAATTCTTTCGGAACTTTTACATCATTAATTAATTCTGGTCTGTGTTTAAAGAGATTGAAGAAAAAAATACGTAAATCTGTAGGTTCTCTTTTTATCAAATCCAGATATTCGCCAAATTTCATTGTGGCAATCGAAGCATTGATTACTTTGGCCGGATCTGCTTTTGAGTTATCTACCAATTTGACTTCGATATCTCCGGCAATTTCCTTAAAATAATCGGTTGACCATTTTTCTCTTGCCGGCCAGTCTTTGGTTAATCCTTTTATAATTAAAGGCTTTCTTTTATCTAAATATTTTTTTTTGAATTCTTCTCTGGTAATCGATTCAACGGTGTCAACAGAATTTAAAATAAAACTCATTTACTACAATTTATTAAATTAATTACACATTAAAATTCTAAAACAGCTTACTGTAAACTATTCCAAATGCATTTACATTCCTGTTCGAATTGCCTCAACAGGATCTAAATTTGAAGCAGAAATAGCAGGCAGAATTCCGGAAATCAAGCCAATTAGAGCGGCAAGACTAGTTCCTAAAATTATGTTTCCTAAGCTTAAAACAAATTCAAAGTCAAGTAATTTGGTCAAAGCAAATGCAATTCCCCAAACCATCAGCAAACCAATAATCCCTCCAATAACAGAAAGGATTACAGCTTCAAATAAAAACTGAAAAAGGATAAACTTATTTTTTGCACCCAAAGATTTCTGAATTCCTATCAGATTGGTTCTTTCTTTAACGGAAACAAACATAATATTGGCAATTCCGAAACCACCAACCAGCAGCGAAAATCCACTAATAATCCATCCCACAACATTCATTTGCCCCAGAATTCCATCAATAAAATCGGTAAATCCAGAAAGAACATTGATAAAGAAATTGTCCATTTCACCGGCTTTCATTCCGCGAATCGCTCTTAATTTTTGCGCCACTTCAGCTTTGTAAGCTTCCATATCTACTCCTTTAACGGGTTTTAAAACAATTACAGGCGTCATGGAATCGCTATCACCGTACATTCTTCTTAAAAAGTTAGCCGGCAGATAAACCGAAGTATCGTTGCTGTCTCCAAAAAATCCGGCACCTTGTTTGGCCATTACACCAATCACCGTAAATCGTTGTCCGTAGAGACGTATGTTTTTTCCAATCGGATCACTGTTTCCAAAAAGTCCATCTGCAATATCATAACCAAGAACAATAACAGGAGCTCCGGAATTAGATTCTGATTCGTTATAAAATCTTCCTTTATCAAAACTCAACCCGTCAATATCGACCATTTCGCTTGACGATGGAACAATATTTACATCGCTAACTGTTTTGGAATCGTATTTTAAACTTTCTCTCGCCACAAAAAGCTGGTATCCGACCTGGTCGGTATTATTCATTGAGTTTTTGAGGGCTACGTATTCATCGTATTTAACATTTGGAAACTGTTCTCTCTTCCATTGCGGAATATCTGACGGTCCAAAATTGAATTTCATTAAATAAATTGTATTTTTATCTAAGCTGCTTAAATCTTTTGATATTTTTTTATCCAAGGAATCAACAGCTGCCAAAACCGCTATAATTGAAAAAATACCGATCGTAACACCCAATAAAGACAGCAAAGTTCTTAATTTATTATTTCGCAGCGCGTTTATCGCAAAACTCAAACTTTCTTTTAATAATCTTAGATAGACAATCATATTCCGGTATTTTTCAATAGAGTAAAATTCAATAATTTAAAATCAAAAACCTAATAAAAGTTAACTAACTCATCAGTAGATTTTTTTAGCATATTGTTACACTAATTCTTTTAAATTAATATATAAAAAAACTACTTTTGCAGTCTGAAAAACATAACTACAAAATGAGCACTACTAAAAAAATACAATCAGCATTAATTTCGGTTTTTTCTAAAGATGGTTTAGAGCCAATTGTTAGAAAACTACACGAACAAAATGTAACACTTTATTCGACTGGCGGAACAGAAGATTTTATCAAAAACCTTGGAATTCCGGTAGTTCCTGTTGAAGATATTACTTCGTTCCCTGAAATTCTTGGCGGAAGAGTAAAAACGCTGCATCCGAAAATTTTTGGCGGTATTTTAAATCGTCAGGATAATGAAAGTGATTTGCAGCAAATGAAGGAATTTGACATTCCGCAGATCGATTTAGTTATTGTTGATTTGTATCCTTTTGAAAAAACTGTTGCTTCGGGAGCAAGCGAGCAGGATATTATTGAAAAAATTGACATTGGCGGAATTTCATTAATCCGTGCAGGTGCAAAAAATTTCAAAGACACTGTAATTGTAGCTTCTGTAAATGAATACAGCTTACTTTTGGATTTGATTACAGACCAGGACGGAGCAACAACTCTTGAAAACAGAAGATTGTTTGCTACAAAAGCTTTTCATGTTTCTTCTCATTACGATGGAGCAATTTTCAATTATTTCAATACAGACGAAACTATTTATAAAGAAAGTATCGCAGACGGTCAGGTTTTAAGATACGGGGAAAATCCACATCAAAAAGGATTTTTCTTTGGAGACTTTGACGCGATGTTCAAAAAAGTTCACGGAAAAGAATTATCCTATAATAACTTATTAGATGTTGATGCAGCAGTTAATTTAATTGCTGAGTTTAAAACAGACGGACCAACATTTGCAATTCTAAAACACAATAATGCTTGTGGTCTGGCTTCAAGAAAAACGATCAGCGAAGCTTATTTAGCTGCTTTGGCTTGTGATCCGACATCTGCCTTTGGTGGAGTTTTAATTTCAAATGTTAAAATTGATTTAGCTACAGCTGAGGAAATCAACAAATTATTCTGCGAAGTAGTTATCGCTCCTTCATATGATAATGAGGCTATTGAGGTTTTACAAGAGAAGAAAAACAGAATTATTTTGGTTCAGAATGATGTAGAATTGCCATCCCGTCAGGTGAGAACTTGTCTTAATGGTTTGTTAATTCAGGACAGAAATAATATTACAGATAATAAAGAGCATTTAAAAACCGTTACAATTACAGAACCTACTGCTCAGGAGATCGAAGATTTGATCTTTGCTTCAAAAATCTGCAAGAATACAAAATCAAACACAATTGTATTTGCTAAAAACGGAACATTGATTTCATCCGGTACAGGTCAGACTTCAAGAGTTGATGCTTTGATTCAAGCTGTTGATAAGGCAAAAGCTTTCGGATTTGACTTAAATGGTGCTTCGATGGCGAGTGATGCATTTTTCCCGTTTCCGGATTGTGTAGAATTGGCTAAAAAAGCAGGAATTACAGCAGTAATTCAGCCGGGAGGTTCTATAAAAGACGAATTAAGTATAAATTATTGCAATGAAAATAATCTTGCAATGGTATTTACCGGAACTCGTCATTTTAAACATTAATTTGTTTAACTTTGTTCGATAAATAATTTATAACATTTTAAACCCCTAAAAAACTTATGGGATTTTTTGATTTCATGACTGAGGATATTGCAATAGACCTTGGTACCGCAAACACTTTAATCATTCATAATGATAAAGTTGTTATTGACAGCCCCTCTATCGTAGCACGCGACAGAGTATCAGGCAAAATCATCGCTGTTGGTAAGGAAGCCAACATGATGCAAGGTAAAACGCATGAAAACATCAAGACCATAAGGCCTTTGAAAGATGGTGTAATTGCCGACTTTGATGCTTCAGAAAAAATGATCAATATGTTCATTAAAAGTATTCCTGCATTAAAGAAAAGAATGTTTACCCCAGCATTGAGAATGGTGGTTTGTATTCCTTCCGGAATTACTGAGGTTGAGATGCGAGCTGTAAAAGAATCGTGCGAGAGAGTAAACGGAAAAGAAGTTTACCTGATCCATGAGCCAATGGCAGCAGCTATTGGTATCGGTATCGATATTATGCAGCCCAAAGGAAACATGATTGTTGATATTGGAGGGGGTACAACGGAAATTGCTGTAATTGCACTGGGCGGAATTGTTTGTGATAAATCTGTAAAAATTGCAGGTGACGTTTTTACAAACGACATCGTATATTACATGCGTACACAACACAACCTTTTTGTGGGTGAAAGTACTGCTGAAAAAATTAAAATTCAAATTGGAGCGGCTATCGAAGATCTTGACGGACCGCCGGAAGATATGTCTGTTCAGGGTAGAGATTTACTTACTGGGAAACCAAAACAAGTAGATGTTTCTTACCGTGAAATTGCAAAAGCTTTAGATAAATCTATTCAACGTATTGAAGACGCAGTAATGGAAACATTATCTCAGACTCCACCAGAGTTAGCAGCAGATATCTATAACACAGGTATTTATTTAGCAGGTGGTGGATCTATGTTAAGAGGTCTTGACAAACGTATTTCTCAGAAAACAGATTTACCTGTTTACATTGCAGAAGATCCGTTAAGAGCTGTTGTCCGCGGTACAGGAATGGCGCTTAAAAATATCGCAAAATTTAAAAGTATCTTAATCAAATAAGATTCCAAATAACAATCAATTTATTTTTATCGGGGTTAGATTTATTCTATTTGACCCTGATAAAATTTGAAACTTTAAGCATATCCTGAAACAAAATAACCAAACAAGAAATGCAGCAAATTTTTAATTTTATTATAAGAAACAGTAATCGATTGCTGTTTTTGCTGCTTTTAGGTATTTCGTTAGGGCTCGCTGTTCAATCCCATTCTTTCCATAGAAGCAGAGTAATCAGTTCTGCAAATTTCCTTAGCGGAGGTGTGTATGAAAGAATTAATCGTGTTAACGAATACTTGAATTTAAGAGCTGAAAACGACGAACTTGTACTTGAGAACGCAAGATTAAAAAGTCTTTTATTTAATAAAGAAGACACTACAAAAGCACCTTTACCCGATTCTATCAAAGGGGTAAAACCTGCTGATATCATTGTATCTAAAGTAATTCACAATTCATATAACACCCATGAAAACTACATCACTTTGAATTCCGGAAGTAATGACGGAGTAAAACAAGATATGGGAGTGATTAACAGTTTAGGAATTATTGGAGTTGTAGACAATACTTCGCCACGTTATTCTACAGTGGTAAGTATATTAAATATGAAGTCCCGAATTAATGCCAAAATTAAAAAATCCAATCACTTTGGATCTTTAACATGGAATGGAAAAAGTACAGGTTTCGCACAACTTGAAGATGTTCCAAGATTAGCGTCTATTCGTAAGGGAGACACTATCGTTACAGGAGGACAATCTTCTATTTTCCCTGAAGGTATTAATATTGGAACCGTAGAAAATATTTACAAAAAAGAAAACACTAGTTTTTATGTTATCAGAGTTAAACTTTTTAATGACATGACAAACTTAGGACATGTTTATATTATCAAAAGTAAAGACAGGGAAGAGATTATTAATTTAGAAAACAAAAGCAAGGAAAAGAATGAGTAGCGCTGTATTACTAAATATTTTTAGATTTATTATGCTGCTGGCAATTCAAATCGTTATTTTTAATAACATGAATTTCCTGGGATACATAAGTCCTTTTCCATACATTTTGTATATCATTCTATATCCTGTAAACAGTAATAAGGCAGGTTTAATTATTTCAAGTTTTTTACTTGGACTAACGATGGATATGTTTTGTAACTCCGGCGGAATACATGCCACCGCATGCGTTATTTTAGCCTATTACAGACCCTATATTTTCAAATTCTCTTTTGGATTAAGTTATGAGTATCAAACTATAAAGCTAAACGAATCATTAACTCCTGAACGATTTTCTTTTATTTTGGTTTCGGTTTTAATGCATCATATTGTATTATTTGTTTTGGAGGCATTCCAGTTCAAATTTATCTGGGACATTTTACTACGGACATTATTTAGCTCTATCTTTACTATAATCACTTCAATAATAATAATTTATCTTATTAAGCCCAATAAACGATGAGAAAAGTTCTGCTGCCCACTATAATTATTATTGCAGCATCTTTGCTACTGATCAGGATCTTTTATCTCCAGATTATCGATGATTCCTTTAAACTGAAATCTGAGAATAATGCGATAAAAAAAGTTTATGACTATCCGGAGAGAGGGTATATCTACGATCGAAACGGAAAACTTCTTGTTGCGAATCAGGCGTCTTACGATATTATGGTTATTCCGAGAGAAGTAAAAGAAAGCCTCAACATTGCTGAATTTTGCGCTCTTTTGAATATTACTCCAGAAGATTATCACAAACGTATTGAAAAAGCTAAGGTTTACAGCCCGAGGCTTCCTTCTGTATTTTTATCGCAATTAAATAAAAGTGAATTTGCTGCTTTTCAGGAAAAAATCAGAAAATATGAAGGCTTCTACTTTCAAAAAAGATCACTTCGTGATTACGAAGTAGATTACGGTGCAAATATTTTTGGTTTTATTACTCAGGTAAACGAAAAACTGATTGCCAAAAACCCTTATTACAATAGTGGGGATTTAATTGGTCAGCAAGGCGTTGAACAAAGCTACGAAGAGATCTTACGCGGAATTAAAGGTGTAAAATACATTCAAAAAGATAAATACAACCGTGAGATTGGTTCATACAAAGAAGGTAAATATGATACGATTGCCGTAGCGGGAGAAGATATCAATATCACTATTGACGCCGAACTTCAAAAATACGGGGAAGAATTGATGATCAACAAAAGAGGAGGCATCGTAGCTCTTGAGCCTAAAACCGGAGAGATTCTGGCATTAGTTACTGCACCTTCTTACGATCCTGGTATTATGGTGGGGCGACAAAGATCTAAAAATTATACACTTTTATATCGCGATTCTATAGCAAAACCATTGTATGACAGAGGACTTTTAGCGGAGTATCCCCCTGGTTCTCCATTTAAAATCTTAACGGGGCTTGTTGCACTGCAAGAAGGCGTGATAGACGAAGAGAAATTCAGTGTTTCTTGTCATCATGGTTTTAGCTACGCTCGTGGCCGTTTTATGAGATGCCATTGCAGCGGAGGACAATTACAATTGCACAGAGGTATTTATCAATCTTGCAATACTTATTTTGCAACTGCGTACATGAGAACGATAAACAAATACACTAAACCTGGCGCAGCTGTAGATATTTGGAGCAATCACGTAAAAAGTTTTGGTCTAGGACAATTTATGGGTTACGATTTACCAACAGGTAAACGAGGTAATATTCCGACTTCTAAAACCTATAAAAGAATTTATCCGAACGGCGGCTGGAGAAGTACCGCAATTGTATCTAATGCAATCGGACAGGGAGAAGTTTTGATGACGCCAATTCAACTTGCCAATATGATGGCTACGATAGCCAATCAAGGTTATTATTATACACCTCATATCATTAAAAAAATTGAAGGAGAAAAGATTGATCCTAAGTTTACAACGAAACATGTTACCACAATTGACCAAAAATATTTTACTCCAATCATCAGCGGTCTTTTTGATGTTTATAATAGAGGAACCGCTTATTCTCTTAGAGTAGAAGGAATTGATATTTGCGGTAAAACAGGAACAGCGGAGAACTTTGCCAAAATTAACGGAAAGAGAACACAGCTTAAAGATCACTCTATATTTGTGGCTTTTGCTCCAAAAGACAATCCAAAGATCGCCATTGCAGTAATGATTGAAAACGGAGGTTTTGGTGCAACTGTTGCAGGACCGATTGCGAGTTTGATGATTGAAAAATATCTGAGAAAAAAAATTACCAGAACCGATTTGGAAGTACGGGTATTAAATAAAAGCTTACTTGCAGAATATGCTAAACTTGGCGGAATAAGCGAGGCTCTCAAAATTGAATCTGTACCTAAAGATTCTGTTTTACAAGCCAAAATTGTTAAACCAAAAGCACCTGTAACAACTCCGAAACCAGAAGTGAAGAAAACAGCAATAGACACTACTAAAAAGAACTAAGAAAGATTATTTCAAATGAAAAATCAAAGTGTAAAAAATAATATCGACTGGATAAGTGTCTTTATCTACATTGCGTTGGTAACTTTAGGGTGGCTGAATATTTATTCGTCTTCATTGTTATCAACAGACCGAACTTATGAAAAGCAGCTTATATTTATCTGCTGTACCATTCCATTGATATTTGTTGTACTTTTTGTAGACGGAAAGTTTTACGAAAAATATGCCAGTATTATATTTGGTGTAGCATTGTTATCTCTTGCAGGCCTATTTCTTTTCGGAAAAACAATTGCCGGACAGCGATGCTGGTATGCAATCGGAAGTTTTACGTTACAGCCTTCAGAATTTGCAAAAGCTGCCACTTCTTTAGCTTTGGCCAAATATTTAAGTGATACGCAAATAAATTTAAAAGAAACCAACAGGCAAATTCAGGCCCTCGCCATTATGCTCTTACCGGTTTTGCTCATTTTACCGCAACCCGATCCAGGAAGCGCCTTAATTTATAGTGCTTTTATTCTTGTGCTATATAGAGAAGGTTTGCCTTCATGGTATGTCTGGACTGGTTTTATAACTATTGTTCTTTTTGTCCTTACCCTTATATTAGAACCCTACGTCGTTATTGCAATTGCTTTTGCTGTGTTGGCCATTATCCATTTTAAAGGTCGTGCTGTAGATCGCAATATAATTCTGAGCAGTATTTTACTGGTTTTAATTTCCGGCTTTGTATTTTCTGTTGATTATGTTTTTGACAACGTTTTTAAACAACACCACAGAGATCGTTTCAATATATTACTTGGTAAAACTGTAGATATGAAAGGTATCGGATATAATACCAATCAATCTGAAATTGCAATCGGATCTGGCGGATGGATTGGAAAAGGCTTTTTGGAAGGAACACAAACAAAAGGTGGATTTGTACCCGAACAACATACCGATTATATCTTTACAACGGTTGGCGAAGAATGGGGATTTGCAGGATCTCTAACCGTTATTGCTCTTTTCGTAGGTTTATTGTTAAGGGTAATTTATTTAGCAGAAAGACAGAAAACCAAATTTAGCCGGGTTTATGGCTATTGTGTCGCCGGAATTCTTTTTATTCATTTCTTTGTAAATATTGCAATGGTTATTGGAATTTTTCCGACTATTGGTGTTCCCCTGCCCTTCTTTTCTTATGGAGGTTCGGGACTTTGGGGCTTTACAATATTACTGTTTATCTTTCTTAAAATGGATGCTAATAAAGTGAATGAATGGTAGAATCTGAGAGGTCTAAGTTTCGAAGATGCAAAGCCTAAGGTTTCCTTTGGATCTAAAATCTTAGATAACTTGCTAATAGGGATTCTTAAACTAATTTATACTTAAAATACAAAAAGTCCGAAGCTATAAACTTCGGACTTTTTGTATTTATAATTCCAGATATTTTTAAATATTCTCGCTTGGTCTCTTTTTTAATAGTTTTACTAAAACGGGGAAAGTGGAGATGATGACGATTATTATTATAATATATTCTATATGATGTTTTAAATCTATACCAAAATTATCCTTAAATACTCCATATAAATAATGACCGGCAAAGATTAAAATGAATGACCACAGAAATGAACTTAATACATTAAAAAACATGAATTTCTTTTTGTCCATTGAAACAATTCCTGCAATAATTGGTGCAAATGTTCTGAAGATTGGAAGAAAACGAGCATAAATTATTGCTTTTCCGCCGTATTTTTCAAAGAAATCTTTAGATTGCAGTAAGTATTTTTTCTTAAACCAGAAAGAATCTTCTTTTTTAAACAAATAATAACCACTTTTTGCTCCGAACCAGTACCCCGTCATATTACCCAGAACACCCATAACAGCAACCAAAGTTGCAAGGAGTAAAACATTTAAAAAATCGTTTGGTATAAATAAAATATTCTCAATTAAATCACGACTGTAAATACCTGCTAAAAAAAGTAAACTGTCTCCCGGCAGAAAAAAACCTGCAAAAAGCCCTGTTTCAGCGAAGACTATAAACAGCACAATAAACAACCCAATCTGAAAACCTCCAATACTTAAAGTAATATAAAATTCAGGGTTTATTAACTGGGTCCAATCAAAATTATTCATAAAACGAGTTGGTTATCTTTATAAGTTGTGAAAGTAACAATTATTTACTTTAACCACAATAAAATGCGGTATTTTAAACATAAATTAACTATTAAAAAAAGCCCAAACATACAGTTTGAGCTTCTGGTAATACTATTCTCTCACATACTTACAACAGCTGTGAAGATTGTCATAATCGGCAGTTGTTGCTTTAACTTCCTTAGTATCATGACCCGCTTTTGCAATTGCATTATTCAAATCTAAAGGAGAAGATTTTTCTTCGTTTAAAATAACCGAAAGCTGATGCGAGCTTATATCCCAGTTTGCTGTTTTTACTCCCGGAACAGCAAAGGCAGCTTTTTCAATTCGCTTTTTACATTGCTCGCAGTTTCCGTTTACTTCTGTTGTGTATTTTAAATTTTTGTTCTTTTTGGTTTGAGCCTGAGCCGAAAATCCTAAAAAAATCATTATCGCTATTAGAACTATTTTATTCATTTTATATATTATTAATTGTTATTAAAATTTATTTTAAAATTGATATTGTGCCCTTTATTTGATTTTAAAACGCAATCCCGCGTAATACATTTGACCGAAAATTGGAGCATACGCAATTGACGCATCAAAATTAGGTCCAAAAGGATCGTTGGCTCCTAAAATTGCTTTTTCCTGTTTGTAATTCCCAATATTTTCTCCTCCTATATATACTTCAAAAACAGGAGAAAAAATACGTGTTATTTGTGCATTCATAATGCCATAAGATGGCGAAAATTCGGGAAACTGCTCTTGCGCCGGATTAGATGCTGTATAGGGCAATTGCTGTTTTCCCGACCAATTGTAGGTAAAATCAAACTTCCATTGCCTGTCATTATTCAGAGTTGTTTCGTATTCCAGATTTCCTAAGAAACGATGCTTCGCCTGAAGCGGGCGCTGGAATGTACCTCGCAAATAATCAGTCTGAATGTCGTAATACTTATAAGCGGTTCTTAAATTCAGATTGTGTATTAGCTCATAATTGAACTCAACCTGAAGACTATTGGCAAACGAACTTCCTTTTAGGTCGTAAAACAATGCCTGCTGTGGACTCTGCATGAGATCTACAACAGCCTGATTTTGAAAATCTGTTCGGTAAAAATCAAAACCTGCATCTGCATTTTTATTAAAAAGCCTGAATTTCTGAGAAAAACTCAAACCATAATTCCAAGCAATCTCCGGATTTAAACCATATATTTTTCCGTTGGCATCTAAAACTGAAAAGGTTCTCGAACTTGCAAAAAGCTGTTGGTTTTCGGCAAAAATATTAGCAGAACGTTTTCCTCTGCCGGCAGAAAAACGCAATACCGCATCTTTCCATGGATTATAGCGCACGTGCAATCGTGGCGTAACAAAAAATCCCAGACGATTATGATTGTCGACTCTGCCTCCTAAAATCAAACTAAAATTATCGGTATTGTCATAAGTATATTCAAAAAAGGCGCCAACTGAGTTGTCAATTCTGCTTACATCGTTAAGGTTTACAAATTCCTGATATTGATCGTAAGAAAAATTCAGGCCAGTTGTGAACTTATGCATCGTATTATTGATAATCGAATTGAATATCAAATTAGAATAAAAACTATTTTGCTTTATATCGTATTGATTTAAACCAAAATAAGAATCCTGTTCATGAGTATTAAAGGCATTTTGAAACCCAATACTCTGATAAGGCATATCTTTAAAAACATACCCAATTTTTGTAGAAACATCAAAACGTTCCGTATTGATTTCTGAGCCCCAATAATTAGTTGTACCACGATCACGATCTTTATCAAAATCAATTTCTCCTGTTTGCTTTTTATCATTCATGTACCTGAAATTAATAAAACTAACCAGACCGCTTTCGGGATTGTAATATTGATATCGATTTAAAACATTGATCTGTTTTCCTAACGGATTATCCAAAAAGCCGTCATTGTTCATATCGTTTTTAGCGACACGCGTATTTCCGTGAACAAACAAACTGGTTGCCCATTTATCTGACAATTTTTTATTGAAATGCGTGTTCAGTTCAAAACGGGAATCTGTTGAACCATACGCATTCAGAAAAAACGGAATATCATTTAAAGGTTTTAAAAGCTCAGTATTAATTTGACCGGAAATACTTTCGTAGCCGTTTACAACACTGCCGGCACCTTTGGTAATCTGTACACTTTCGATCCAGGTTCCCGGAGTAAAGGATAAGCCGTATGCCTGAGAAGCACCACGAACGGAAGGAATATTTTCTTCCGTTATCATTAAATAAGGACTTGTTAAACCAAGCATTTTAATTTGCTTTGTTCCGGTTAAGGCATCAGAGAAATTAACATCAATTGATGGATTGGTCTCAAAACTTTCAGCCAGGTTACAACAAGCCGCTTTGAGCAATTCTTTACTGGTTATCACAGAAGTATTTGCTGTTACGGTAAAGGATTTTTTAATTCCTTTTTGCTTTTTAGTAATTTTTACTTCTTCTAAATCTTCTTGCGAAAAGGCAGAAACAGAAAGCAAAAATGCCATAAAAAGCATTATATTTTTTTGCATAAAGATGATTTTAATGTTGAATAGAAATCACATTTTTTAAAGTTCGTACAGAGCACAAACAGTTAAAAATGTAAATACAAAGCCTTAATCAAGACCTGCATTGCATTCGAACATTAAATCAGGAATAAAAAATATACTGATGGTATAATTTAAATAGTGGCGGCGCATTCGCATCTGCGTAATACGAAAGGACTTCTTTCTTTTTAAAATTTGGAAGTTCTAAAACTACAGGATTGTAATCTTGTTTTACTGCTGTGAAAGCAAACTGAAAAAAGAAGAATTTGATTGTAGCATTGTCTGATTTTTTTTCAAAATGAACTACTTTATCCTTACAACAAGAGTTTTTCTTTTCTTTTGAACCACAACATTTTTTTTCCGCAACAGGTTCCTCAGTAGTTTTTAAGGAAACCGAAGCAATTGAACCTCCGCAATAATGTACATCAAAAGCAAACCCAATATTGGAAACCAATAGTAGGACAGCTAAAAACAGACCTGTACATTTTTTCAAATTCATAATGCAAAATTATTCAAAAACAGCCGATAAAAGCTAAAATAATTGTTATTTTTTTGAATTTTGAAGCTGATAGTAAAATCCGGGAATAAATAACAGTACCAAAAGAGGCTGAATAATAAATCTCCTTACATAGAAAAGCAGCCAGCTTCCTTGTGCGAAAAATTCGAAAATTATAAAGAATGCCGCAAAAAGTGCAACCAAAAATAAAATATATAGTATTAAACTAAATTTTAAAATATCAAGATCCTGAAAAAGCGCATAGATGAGGCAAAGAGATAATGCCGAATTTAAAAAGTAACGAAAGAAAAGTCCCAGTAAAAGTTTCGCATTTTCTACCTGAGGATAAGGTATAGAATGAAAATCTGCTTTAAAATAATCCAGAAAAGGATCATAAAATAATTGCCTTTCGAAACTTCTTATCAATGCAAAACATAATACAACAACTACCGCTGCAAAGATTTTAAATTTATTCTCTCGTAATTTATTTAGCATATTTTGAAAATCTATTGATCCAGAAAACCCATAGCGCAAACACATATCCGTAAATTATCAACGGAAACAAGATATTGTGAAGAAAGTCGATTTGTTTTGGAAAATTATAAACAAGGACAACCAATAAGGCAATTCTGATAACATTTAAAATATAAATAGAAATAAGTCCTAAAAGTATAAACAGGGCTGTTTTCTTAAAATTTCCCGAAAAAGCCGCAACAAACGAAACAAAAAGTATCATTACACTTACCGCATTGCAACCTTCGGTAACCTGGGCTATATAAGTGCCCTTCAAAATAATGTCCATCCACGGATTTTGAGAATTTTTCTGAATTATGGCTTCATAATTAAAGACCTTTAACAATTGCTCAGCATTTCTTCCTACCGTTAATGTAATACTATCAAGATCCTGAGCCTGATAGCTATTTAAATAAAACTTATATAGCAGAGTCAGAACAATATATGTCAGAAAAAAAATGCTGACAAAAATCAAAAATGGCTTAAACTTGACTAAATATTTTTTCAAGAGATTTTTTTTTCAAATTTATGTATTTTTTGAGTTTAGCTTTAAATACTTTTGTAATAAAATTAAATATCATGACATTTCAGGAATTACAACCAAAAATAAGCATTATTATTACTGATAATCAAACAAATAGAGACGAAAAATTATTAGCTATCTGCCAGCTTTTAAACGAAAATATCGAATATTATAACTGGGTAGGCTTTTATTTTGCCAATCACGACACCAAAACTTTACATCTTGGACCATACGTTGGAGCAGAAACTGATCACACCGTGATTCCGTTTGGAAAAGGAATTTGTGGACAAGTCGCAGAAAGCAACGCTAATTTTGTTGTTCCCGATGTTAAGGCACAAGATAACTATATTGCCTGCAGTTTTACTGTAAAATCTGAAATCGTAGTACCTCTTTTTGTTAACGGAATCAATATAGGCCAAATCGATATTGACAGTCACGTTATTGATCCTTTTACAGAAGAAGATGAAAGATTCCTGGAATTTGTAAATCAGGAAGTTGCTAAATTATTTTAGAAGAACTATTTTTAGTGTCTAAATAGAACTGAATGAAAAGAAACATCGTCCTTTTTTTGCTTCTGATGATTTCAGTTAATCTGTCTTCGCAAATTAGTATGGTTTCTAAAAAGATATTTTTAGATTCCCTAAATCATGAATGTAAACCCGAAAATCAACTTTATACAAGAGTAATAACCAATTATTCTCAGAAAAGTGTACGATATGTTGTGACGGACTTTTATAAAAACGGAAGGAAGAAAATGACGGGTTCTACTTTAGATCGCGACATTCTAAAAAAAGACGGGGAGTTTATTTATTATTATAAAAATGGCACAAAAGAGTCGGTTGTAGATTATACTGACGATCACAAATCGGGAAAAGAAATAAATTGGTACGAAAACCAGAGTAAAAAATCGGAAAAACAGAATATCTGGAATCCTAAGACCAAAACTGTTCAGACATTGATTCTAAATTTTTGGAATGAAGATAAGGAGCAAACTGTAACTGACGGAAATGGTGAATATGAGGCAACAGAAAATTTTATAACCGAAAAAGGAATTCTTAAAAACGGATTAAAACAAGGCGTTTGGCAAGGAACTGATTCTCAGAATAAAATCACTTTTACCGAGAATTACGATAAAGGAATCCTTTTATCTACAACAAAGTCTAAAGAAAGCTCGAAAAGGATCGTCAAAAATTAAAATCAGAACAACCAAATCTTATATAAGATTTGAAAATTTGTTAATAGTAGAAACTTGCTTAGCTGTATTAAAAATACTACTTTAGCATCATCTTAAACCCTTTTTTTCTCTATGAAAACATTTTTACGTCTAATCTTTCTGATTTTAATTTCCGCAAAATCATTCTCTCAAAATACAGCTGTAACGAATAAATTGATTTACCTCGATTCTTTGTGGTCGCCCAGCAATCAGGACAATTATAAATATACCAGACTTATAGAAGCATATTATACTGATAAGGAATCTTATGTATATAGAGATTTCTACAAATCCGGAAAATTGAAATTCATTGCTATTACCTTAGATAAAGATGTCATAATAAAGGAAGGACAAGCGGTCTCTTATTATGAGAATGGAAATAAAAAATATACTGTAAATTATGTGAAGGATAAAAAATCAGGAAAGGAATTTAGCTGGTATGAAAATGGAAATATAAAATCTGAGATTGATTATCCGGAAGAAAAAAAAGAGGAGGAAGGAAAAATCAACAATTTTTGGAATACCGAAAAAGAAAGAATAGTTGCGGATGGAAATGGATATTATTTTGATAAAAGTGAAACCAATGAGCAATCTGGTCAAATAAAAAATGGTGTACCTGATGGCGCGTGGACCGGAAAAGATTTTAAGAAAAAATCAAGTTTTATCGAAATGTATAAAAATGGAGAATTAATTTCAGGACTCACCACCGACTCTCTGAATGTAAAACATTCTTACGGTACAAAATATCTTCGGCCAAGCCCAAAAAATGGTATGAATTCCTTTTACAGTTATATTGGAAAATCTATGATCATACCAGTGGAAGCCAGAAACAAAGTTGCCGGAAAAATATACCTGACTTTTATAGTAGATGTAGAAGGGAATTTAGTAGAACCAAAAATAATAAAAGGTATTGGTTATGGTATCGATGAAAACGCCATACAATTGATTAAAGAAGCAAAAAAATGGAATCCGGGCAAAATTAGAGGTGTTCCGGTTCGGGCTCTTTATAAATTACCAATAACAATTACAAAATAAGGGGCGATAAAATTTCTTTTTCGAAAAAAAAATTCTAATTTTGCACCCGTCTTACAAAAGTTGTATGACATACATAAAAATCATTAAATAATATTGGAATGTATTTAACTAAAGAAAAGAAAGAAGAGATTTTCGCACAACACGGTGGTGCAACAAACACTGGAAGCGCAGAAGGTCAGATTGCATTGTTCACTTACAGAATTTCACACTTAACTGAGCACTTGAAAAAAAATCGTCACGATTACAACACTGAGCGTTCTCTTGTACTATTAGTAGGTAAAAGAAGATCTTTGTTGGATTACTTGAAAAAGAAAGAGATCAACAGATATCGTGAGATTATCAAAGTATTGAATATCAGAAAATAATCAATATAGAAAAGAGGTGCGAGAGTGCCTCTTTTTGTTTTTAAAATACACAAGTCTGAAAGGACTTGTTACAAGAAAAAAAGTTTGGTTTTTCATTGGGTTTTAGATTACAACAACTACACACAACAACTACAACACAACTAAAACCCATTGTATAATCAAAAAGGAAAAAATTATGATTCCACAATTATTTGTAGAAAAAATCGATTTAGGTGATGGCAGAAGCATCACAATCGAGACAGGACGTTTAGCAAAACAAGCTGATGGTTCTGTAGTAGTAAGAATGGGAGATACGATGATACTTGCAACAGCAGTTTCAGCACGTACCTCAAACCCAGGCGTTGACTTTTTACCATTGACGGTAGATTATCGCGAAAAATTTGCAGCAGCTGGTCGTTTTCCAGGAGGTTTCTTTAAAAGAGAAGCTCGTCCAAGCGACAGTGAAGTATTAACAATGAGATTAGTAGACCGTGTTTTACGTCCGCTTTTCCCAGACGATTACCATGCAGAAACACAAGTTATGATTCAGTTAATGTCTCATGACGAGGAAGTTATGCCAGACGCTTTAGCTGGTTTAGCAGCTTCTGCAGCATTAGCAGTTTCAGATATTCCATTTTACAACCTAATTTCAGAAGTTCGTGTTGCACGTATCGACGGGAAATTGGTTATAAACCCAAGCAGAGAAGATTTAGAAAAATCAGACATCGACATGATGATTGGTGCTTCTATGGATTCTGTTGCTATGGTTGAAGGTGAGATGAAAGAAATTTCAGAAGCTGAAATGATCGAAGCAATTAAATTTGCTCACGAAGCAATCAAAGTTCAGATTCAGGCACAATTACGCTTACAAGCAGCTTTTGGAAAGAAAGAAATTCGTACTTACGAAGGTGAGAGAGAAAACGAAGAAATTTATGCAAAAGTAAAAGCAGCTGCATACGATAAAATTTACGCTATTGCGAAAGTTGGATCTGCTAAACACGAAAGAAGTGCTGCATTTGCTGAAGTAAAAGAAGAAGTAAAAGCTTTATTTACTGATGAAGAGCTTGCTGCAGATGGTGATTTAGTATCAAAATATTTTTACAAAACAAACAAAGAAGCTGTTCGTAACGTAGTATTAGAATTAGGTGTTCGTCTTGACGGTAGAAAAACAACAGACATCAGACCAATCTGGTGTGAAACTGATTATTTACCTAGAGTTCACGGTTCTTCTTTATTTACACGTGGAGAAACTCAGGCTTTGGCTACAGTAACTCTTGGAACTTCAAGAGAAGCTAACCAAATCGATTCTCCATCTGAACAAGGTGAAGAGAAATTCTACTTACACTATAACTTCCCTCCTTTCTCTACCGGTGAAGCAAAACCACTAAGAGGAACTTCAAGAAGAGAAGTTGGTCACGGTAACCTGGCTCAAAGAGCATTAAAAAATATGATCCCTGCAGATTGTCCTTATACAATTCGTATTGTTTCTGAAGTTTTAGAATCTAATGGTTCTTCTTCTATGGCAACAGTTTGTGCAGGAACAATGGCTTTGATGGATGCAGGTGTTCAAATGGTAAAACCAGTTTCTGGTATTGCTATGGGATTAATTACTGATGGTGAGAAATTTGCTGTATTGTCTGATATCTTAGGAGATGAAGATCACTTAGGAGATATGGACTTTAAAGTAACTGGTACTGCTGACGGTATTACTGCTTGTCAAATGGACATCAAAATTGATGGTTTACGTTATGATATTATGGAGAAGGCTTTGGCTCAGGCTCGCGATGGACGTTTACATATTTTAGGTAAATTAACTGAGACAATTGCTGAACCAAGATCTGATGTAAAAGCACACGCACCAAAAATTATTACCAGAACTATTCCTGGAAACTTTATTGGAGCATTGATCGGACCTGGAGGAAAAGTAATTCAGGAATTACAAAAAGCTACCGGAACAACTATCGTAATTAACGAAGTTGACGAGCAAGGTGTTATTGAAATTTTAGGTACAGATCCTGCCGGAATCGAAGCGGTTTTAGCAAAAATCAAATCTATTACCTTCAAACCACAAATGGGAGAAGCTTACGAAGTTAAAGTAATCAAAATGCTTGACTTTGGAGCTGTAGTAGAGTACACTTCTGCACCAGGAAACGAAGTATTGCTTCACGTATCTGAGTTAGCTTGGGAACGTACAGAAAATGTTACTGATGTTGTTAACATGGGTGATGTTTTTGAAGTGAAATACTTAGGCTTAGATCCTAAAACTAAAAAAGAAAAAGTGTCCAGAAAAGCACTTATTCCAAGACCTCCGCGTGAGGACAAAAAAGAGTAATCAGATCTTAGTTTACTAAAGGTTTATTCATAGAAAACCCCAATTCATTTATTTGAATTGGGGTTTTTCGTTTTGAAAATATTTGCTTTATGAGATTTATTTTCAACTTACAAGTAACAAGCACTTTTTAATTTCATCAATAGCGAAGGCAATATTCTTCTATTATTCACATTCCAACTCCCATTTGAATGTTTATTTGGATTGTATTAATAACCCGATATGTTTCCATTAAATTCATTGGACAGATTATAAATCCAAACTGATGAACCATTCAAATTATTACTATTTGCATTGTATAATTCAGCGAAAGTCTATTTTAAGATTACTAAATGAAAAATATGCACTCTTTATACGTATTTCTATTTCTATTAATAAACGCATCAATTCAAATTCTAAAATAATCATAACATCTATCTTAATACCGTAATTTTTTTATTACAATTTAACATATTAACGTGATTTTTATAACATTTTTTTAATACTTTTGAAATTATTCAATCCAAAAAACAAAAACCACGTTTCCTTTGAAAAATTACCATAAAAAATCCATTTATCTCTTGATATTTGGTGTACTGCTAAACATATCCTGCATACATTCACAATCTAATGAAAAATCTTCACTTTACGATTATTTTGATGAAGCAGTTGGCAAAGACAATCTCAATATAAATAATGGCATTGTCCACAGTGAGCGTTTCCGTGCAATTGAAGGAAAAAACAGCTATTATACCGAAGAATTTAATATCGGTAATATTAGCTTTGAAGGTCAGGTCTATTCTAATGTTAATCTAAAATACGACATCTTAAACGAACAGGTCATTTACAAACAAAATGGTTCTTCAGAAAATTTACCCATTAATTTAATTGTAGAAAAGGTTGATTATTTCTTTATTAAAAACAAGAAATTTGTCAATTTAAAAACCGAATCCATTAAGTTTCCAAGTATTTTAAAAGGGATTTATGAAGAGAATTATGTTGATAATGTTTCTCTTTATATCAAACATTACAAAGAAAAGGCCAAAGTATTTCAGACTGATGGTGTTTATTACAATTTCATTTATAAAAACAATTACATCTTAAAGTACAATGATTATTATTATAAGGTAGAATCTGAAAAGGATCTCAAAAAATTATTTCCCGATCTTAAAAAGGAAATTAATAGTTTTTATACCGCAAATCGAAAGTTAGAGCGTTCCGACAAAAGCCAGTTTATGGAAAATCTAACAAAACAAATCAATGGTTTTCTAAGAAAAAGTTCTAATTAAATGAAAAAAATTACTCTTATACTCTTTTTTATTGCCTTTCAACAAATAATCAATTCTCAGGTAATTAGTGACAAAGTAACAGTTGAGTTCAAAAATGCATCTATTAAAACTGCAATTCAGGATATAGAAAAAGCATCATACTTTAAATTTTATTTTGATGAAAAATGGTTTGAAAACGACAGCACTTCATTAAACGAACAATACAAGGACATTAAAATTGGTGAGGTTTTGGAAGATGTTTTTCAAAACACGAGTTTTAATTTTTTTATTTCTGAAAATAAAGTTATCGTTACAAATAACAGTATAATTTACAGTCAGCTTTCCGACGATTATTTTGGCGGCTTTGTTGAAAGGGATGAAAATGGGCAAATTAACCCCATCTTTTACCAGCAATATGATTCTGTAAGAAAGACAAACTCCAGAAATCCGAATAAAAATGTGAGAGATCTTATTCTTATAGGAAAAGAGGTCAAGAACCAAAAAAAGAAAACGTATACCCTATCTGGTTATGTTCGGGGAGGAAAAAACAATTCCGGGCTTGCGAATGTTCTTGTAAAAATTCCAAATTCAGAATTTACAGCTTCTACTGACAAAAGAGGATATTACACGCTACAAGTTCCAGCTGGTTTAAATGTTTTGGAGACTGAAACATTCTCCTATAACAAAGTCGCTAAAAACATCATGGTTTATAATGACGGATCTCTGAATATCTCTTTAACAGAAAACATCAATCAACTGGATGAAGTTTTAATTAATACCAATAAAAGTAAAAGCGCAAAATCTGCCATCACGGGTGTAACAACAATTGATGCAGAAGGAATTAAAAACGTTCCGCTGGTTCTTGGCGAACGCGACATTCTTAAAGTCGCTCTCACAATGCCAGGGATAAAAACTGCCGGAGAAGGATCTGCAGGATATAATGTGCGAGGCGGAAAGGAAGATCAGAATTTATTTTTATTAGATCATGCTACTTTGTATAATCCCTCGCATTTCTTTGGTTTTTTTACTGCCTTAAATCCTTACACTACTAAGAAAGTTGATATTTATAAAGGAAGTATCCCTGCTGAATTTGGCGGAAGGTTATCTTCTGTATTTGATATTACTTCTAAAATTGGTAATGTAAATGAGTTTCAGGGCGAGGGCGGTATTGGTCCGGTAACCAGTAATTTAATGCTTTCAACTCCTGTTGTAAAGGGAAAATCAAGTTTGGTTTTCGGAGGAAGAGCTACTTATTCGGACTGGATTTTAAAAAGTCTGGATGAAGAAAATTTAAAAAACAGCCAGGCTTCTTTTTATGATTTTATTTTAAAATACAACCACAAAATCAATGCTAACAACGATATTGAATCTACACTTTATTACAGCCACGATAAGTTTAGTGTCTCTTCAGATTCATTATACAAATACAGCAATAGATTAGCTACTTTAAAATGGAACCATACTTTTAATGAGAAAAATAAAGGTTCGTTAATTGTAACCAATAGCGAGTACAAATTCAATATTGATTACCAGTCTACAGGTATTAACAATTTTGATTTTGGCTATAAAATCGCTGAAACCCAGGCAATGCTGAAAATGAATTATTTTTATAATGACAAACATAAATTCAGTTACGGACTTTCTACAAAATTATATGGTGTAGATCCAGGATATTTAAATCCGACGAATCCGGAATCCAGTTTAATTCCGCTTGATATTGAAAAAGAAAGAGGTTTAGAATCTGCTGCTTATATTGGAGATAATTTTAAAATAAGCGATAAGTTTTTGCTTGATTTTGGTTTGCGTTATTCAAGTTTTGCAGCTTTAGGAAAATCTACTCAACGTATTTATGAGGATAACTTACCTATTAGCGATGCCACTGTAATTGCAACAAAAACATATGGCAATAACGAAGTCATTAAGAGGTATGGCGGACTTGAACCGAGAATTGCCGCACGATATTTTCTTTCTGATGACTTTTCTGTGCGAGCAAGTTATGACAAAACATATCAGTACATTCATTTACTATCAAACAATACAACACAATCTCCTACTGACATATGGAAACTTTCTGATTTAAATGTGAAACCGGAAAGTGCTCAGCAAGTTTCGTTAGGCTTTTATAAAAATTTAAAAGGCGGAGATATTGAGTTGAGTTTAGAAGGATATTATAAAAAGTCTAAAAATATTTTAGATTATAAAGTGGGAGCCGAATTATTATTAAATGAAAATATCGAAACCGAACTTTTGCAAGGTGAAGGAAAAGCATATGGTATTGAAGTCTTATTAAAAAAACAAGTTGGCAAGCTTAACGGTTGGGTAGGATATACCTATTCGAAATCATTAATAAAATTGGACAGTCAGTTTAACGAAGAGAAAGTAAATGATGGAAAATTCTTTGATTCTAATTTTGACAAACCACATGATTTTAGTGCTGTTTTAAACTACAGAATTACTAAACGTTACAGTTTTTCAAGCAACTTTATCTATCAGACAGGGCGACCAATTACCTATCCTATTGGAAGATATGACTATGGAAACGAGCAATATACCGTTTACAGCGATCGAAATAAATTTAGAATTCCGGATTACTACAGACTTGATATTGGGCTTAATATTGAAGGAAATCATAAAATTAAAAAGCTAGCACACAGTTTTTGGAATATTTCCATATATAATGTCTTAGGACGTAATAATCCATATTCTGTTTTCTTTATTACAGATCAGGGTCAAATTAAAGCTTACAAGACATCTATTTTTGCTTATCCAATTCCTAGTATTACTTATAATTTCAAGTTTTAAATCATGAAAAATATCACCTATAAAATATCTCTTTTTTTAATCCTATTATTTGCAATAACGGGCTGTACAGAACAGTATGTTTTTCAAAATAATGATTTTGAAAGTGCACTTGTAGTCGAAGGAACCATTACAAACGAACTTAAAAACCAGACAATACGACTTTCTCAGGTTTATGAATTGGAAGAAACAGGTCCGAAACTCGAGAAAGGAGCAAATGTATCTGTTGCTGACGATCAGGGAAATGAATATCAATTTGAAGAAAAAGACACTATATATGCTTCAATAACGCCATTTAAAGCAGAACCTGGCAGAAAATATCAATTAAAAATAAGAACAAGCGCGGGTAAAAACTATATTTCTGATGAACAAGTTTTAACTACAGAAACCAAAATAGACAACGTAACGGCAACGGTAGCAAATTTTAATGGAGAAAGAGGTGTTCAAATTAATGTAAACAGTTTTGATCCGACTAATACTTCCAAATATTATCGTTATGAATACGTCGAAACTTACAAAATCATTGCTCCGCTATGGGATAACAGAGATGCAATTGTTATCGATGTTCCTGCGAATCCTGGGAATCCAATTCAGGACATTCCGCCAACTCCTGCAAGAGAAGATATACGCATCGTACCACGAAATAAAGAGACTAGAACCTGCTTTTCTACTAAAAAGTCAAATGATATCATTTTAAATAGTACCAATAGCCAGAGTGATGACAAAGTACATTTCCCAGTCCGATTTATCAGTGATCAAAACTATATTATTTCTCATCGTTATAGCATTTTTGTAAAACAGTATGTTCAAAATTTAGCCGCTTATACTTACTTTAAAACTTTAAAAGATTTGTCATCATCAGGCGGTGTACTTTCTCCAAAGCAACCGGGCTTTTTCTATGGGAATTTGAAATCGGCAGAAAACCCAACAGAAAAGGTAATTGGCTTTTTTGAAGTATCTGCAGTTTCATCTGAAAGGATTTATTTTAATTATGCAGATTTATTTCCAAAAGAACCTCTTCCCCCTTATTACGAACCTAATTGCGAAATTTATGAGCTTGTAGATTGTATTGGAGAGCTTCCTTGTGCAGCTCTTACGCTTCGATCAGTATTGCGAACTCGTGAATTGGTACATTTATCATCAAATGTGCCAGCATATTATCTTGTAAAAGCCCCTTGTGGTGATTGTACATCCTTTTCATCTAATATCGTTCCTCCTTTTTGGATAGATTAATTCTTAATTATAATGTTTTTAAAATATAATATATCTTTTTTCCTTCTTCTTTCAATTGCAGTTAGCAGTTGTACAGAACAATATGTTTTTCAAAATAATGATTTTGAAAGTGCACTTGTAGTCGAAGGAACTATTACAAATGAACTAAAGAACCAAACTATAAGACTTTCGCAAGTATATGAATTGGAAGAAACGGGACCAAAACTTGAAAAAGACGCAAATGTTTTTATATCTGACGATCTGGGTAATGAATATCAATTTGAAGAAAAAGATACTGTATATGCTTCCATAAGTCCATTTAAGGCAGAACCTGGAAGAAAATATCAATTAAAAATCATAACAAGCAGCGGTAAAAATTATATTTCTGATGAACAGGTTTTAACTACCGAAACTAAAATAGATGATGTAACAGCAACAGTAGTAAATGTTGGTGGGGAAAACGGTGTACAAATTAATGTAAATAGCTTTGATCCATTAAACAGTTCAAAATATTACCGTTATGAATACACCGAAACTTACAAGATAATAGCACCTCTATGGGATAACAGAGAGGCTATTATGATCGATGTTCCTGCCGATCCCGGTAATCCAATTAAAGATATTCCTCCAACTGCTGCAAGTGAATATATAAAAATACAACCCAGAAATAAAGAAACCAAAATCTGTTTTTCTGGCAAAAGTTCAAATAATATAATTTTATACAGCACAAATAGCCAAAGTGATGATAAAGTACATTTTCCTGTACGCTTTATCAGTGATCAAAACTACATTATTTCCCATCGGTATAGTATTTTTGTAAAACAGTATGTTCAAAATTTAGCCGCTTATACTTATTATAAAACTTTAAAAGATTTGTCATCATCTGGTGGGGTACTTTCTCCAAAGCAACCAGGTTTCTTTTACGGAAACATAAAATCTGTTGAAAATCCTACCGAAAAAGTAATTGGTTTTTTTGAGGTATCGTCTGTTTCATCTGAGAGAATCTTTTTTAATTACGCCGATTTATTTCCGAAAAAACCTCTTCCTCCCTATTATGAAAAAGATTGTGAAGTTAAGGAGTTTGTTGACTGCGTCGGAGAGCCTCCCTGCAATGGTACACAATTGAGATTATCAATCAGAAATCGTTCTTTAGTTCACTTATCTTCAAAGCCAGATTTTGGCCTCTACTCTATGGTTAAAACACCTTGTGGAGATTGCACTTCTTTTTCATCTAATATTGTTCCTACTTTTTGGGTAGATTAAATACTTTTTAAAATCTATGAGAAATCTTTTAATATATAATCCGACAACTATTTTGGGACGAATCAAATATGGGCTGTTTATTTTGCTTTTAATACTTAATAGCGGAATTATTTGGGCGCAAAATTCAAACAGCAAAAATAGTTTGCCAAGTTTAAATACTCAGGAAACTATTTTCATTCATTCCAACACTACAACCTTTCTAACCGGTGAAACATTATATTATAAACTATACTGTTTAAACACACTAAATAATACAATAAGTCAAATTAGCAAGATTGCGTACATGGAACTTATTGACAGTGAGAAAAATTCACTTCAAAAAAATAAGGTTTATCTAAATAAGGGAATTGGCTCAGGTGATTATTTTATACCGACAACTTTAAAAACTGGCAGTTACAAAATTGTTGCTTATACAAAATGGATGCTCAATAATCCAAATTCTCAAAAGTATACCATTGATATTTTTATAATAAATCCGTTTCAATCACAAGAAGCAAACAATAACATTACTTATGATTTATCTAATACACAAAGAGAGGCAGCGACAGCACAAATTTCAAATTTAAATGTAGTTAATGACAAAAGAGTAGATTTTATCTTAGATAAGGACAACTATTATACCAGAGAAAAAGTCAATATAAAATTAAAATCCTTAACGGAATCCATTCAAAAAGGAAATTATTCTGTTTCTATTAGAAAAACAGACCAAATCCCCACTTTCAGACAATTAACACCGTCAGAATTTGTAACAAAAACTGCTGATAGCTATAATAATTTTACTCCTACATCTTATTTAACATACTTACCAGAATTAAGATCTGAATTGATAACCGGAAGCATTACTTCGGGAAGCAATAAAGATGTTACCAATAAATCTATTGCTTTATCATTACCTGGTAAAGAATATGTGCTCAAGATAGTAAAAACAAATAAAGAAGGTAAATTTGCATTTTTATTAGATCAGTTTCCCAATTTTCCAAATGCAATTCTACAGGTAATTGACGAAAATAAAGATGATTACACCATTCATTTAGACGGTTTTCCAAAATTTGATGCTTCGTCATTACAATTTACTTCAAAATTAAATTTATCTCCGAATTTAAAACAAGAGATTGAGGAAAGATCCACTGCAAGTCAGATTCAAAACGCATACTATCAAATTAAAAAAGACAGTTTAGTAACAGAAGCTGTTATGAATCCTTTTTTCAGCACTATAGAAAAAGCATACGTTTTAGATGATTACACCAGGTTTCCGACTTTAAAAGAGAATATTGTAGAAGTTATTATAGAACTTTATTACCGAAAAAGAAATGGCAAATATGAGTTACGAGTTAGGAATGATCATAAAGACTTAGAAATCTACGGCCCGCCATTAGTGTTAGTTGACGGATTATTGATTCAGGATCCAAGTGATCTTTTTGATTATAATATGGCGAACGTAAACAAGGTGAGTTTAATTACAGAACCATATGTATATGGCCCAAATTTATATGGCGGTTTAATTAGTTTTGAAACCAAGGATAATGAATTTTCAACCAATTATGCGAAAAAATATTTGAAAACAATGGAAATTCAGCGTCCAAATCCTGAAAGAGTGTATAATAATCCGGATTACGAAGCTGGCCATAAGCTGCAGAGAATTCCTGATTACAGATATCAATTATTATGGAAACCTAACATTAATCTGGCGTCTAAAGAAGATCATATTTCTTTTTACACTTCGGACATTAAAGGAAATTTTGAAATTGTTCTTGAAGGATTTACCGAAAATGGACAACCCGTATACGTGTCAAAAAATATTACGGTAAAATAACTTAATCAAATCAATTAAACATAAAGTCCCTAAGCATTTTTATTGTTTAAGGACTTTATGATATATATGAGAAAATACAAATTTTAAAAAAATAAATAATTTTTGTAACTTTTTTGAAACTCCTTACGTATAACCATTTGTACACTTTAAAAAATAGGGAGACAACAACATGAGACAACTTAAAATCACCAAGCAGGTAACCAATCGTGAAACTGCATCGTTAGATAAATATCTACAAGAAATTGGAAAAGTTGACCTAATTACCGCCGATGAAGAGGTAGAATTAGCACAAAGAATAAAGGCTGGTGATCAAAGAGCTTTAGAAAAACTTACAAAAGCCAACCTACGTTTCGTGGTATCGGTGGCTAAACAATATCAAAATCAAGGATTAACTCTTCCAGATTTAATTAATGAGGGAAACTTAGGTTTGATTAAAGCGGCTCAACGTTTTGATGAAACGCGTGGTTTCAAATTCATTTCTTATGCCGTATGGTGGATTCGTCAATCGATTCTTCAGGCTTTGGCAGAACAATCACGTATTGTACGTTTACCATTAAATAAAATTGGTTCTATCAATAAAATCAACAAAATGTATGCTTTATTAGAGCAATCTAACGAACGTCCGCCTTCTGCTGAGGAAATTGCAAAAGAACTTGATATGACGGTAAACGACGTAAAAGAGTCTATGAAAAACTCTGGACGTCACTTGTCAATGGATGCTCCTCTTGTTGAAGGAGAAGATTCTAACCTTTATGACGTTTTACGTTCTGGAGAATCTCCAAATCCGGACAGAGAATTAATTCACGAATCTCTTCGTACTGAAATCGAACGTTCTTTAGAAACACTTACTCCAAGAGAGGCAGATGTTGTTCGTTTGTATTTTGGCCTTGGCGATCAGCATCCTATGACATTAGAAGAAATTGGAGAAACTTTCGACTTAACCCGTGAGCGTGTTCGTCAGATTAAAGAAAAAGCAATCCGCAGATTGAAACACACTTCAAGAAGTAAAATCCTTAAAACTTATTTAGGATAAAATATTAAATTTCAATATTTAAAATTCCAAATTCCAATTCTAATTGGGATTTGGAATTTCTAACTTGGAATTTTACCGCAAACAACAGTTTGATTGACTGTTCGTTTTTTGATTGATGATTGAAACTCCGGCTGATTACCGGAGTTTTTTATTTTCTTTTTGCAGTGATTTTTAACCAAAAAGGCGCAAAGTTTATTCATATTCTTTGTTTCTACAGCCACAAATTTTGCAATGATTTATAGATAAAGCTTTGCGAAATTGCGTCAATCTTTGCGATAGCAGCGGTTAAAAATGCAGTTAAAAAAATTATCTTTGTAAAAACAATATAACTACACAATGAAAAATACCTTTATTGCTCCGTCAGTTTTAGCTGCAGATTTTGCTAATTTACAACGAGATATCGAAATGATCAATAACAGTCAGGCTGATTGGTTTCATATCGATATTATGGATGGAGTTTTTGTACCGAACATCTCTTTTGGAATGCCGGTTTTGGAAGCTATTGCAAAACATGCCAAAAAATATATCGACGTCCATCTGATGATTGTTGATCCGGATAGGTATATTAAAACCTTCGCAGATTTAGGTGCGAACGGCTTAACGGTTCATTACGAAGCCTGTTCACATTTACACAGAACATTACAAGCAATAAAAGCAGAAGGAATGAAAGCCGGAGTAGCAATGAACCCTCATACAAATGTAGATCTGTTAGAAGACGTTATTAATGACATCGATGTTGTTTGTATTATGAGTGTCAATCCGGGATTTGGAGGTCAGTCTTTTATTGATAATACTTATGACAAAGTAAAAAAATTAAAAGCATTAATTACACGCAAAAATGCTTCAACATTAATTGAGATTGATGGAGGCGTAACCAGCAAAAATGCAAAACAATTGGCAGAAGCCGGAGCAGACATTTTAGTCGCAGGAAGTTTTGTTTTTAAAGCTGAAAATCAAATTGAAACCATTTCAGAACTAAAAGTCCTTACTGCTTTTTAAGTTTTTTAAATTTGGAAAGAAGTCAATTCCCGTCATTTTTTCTAATGTCTCAATTGAAACAACAAAATCATAAATAGATTTATCGCTTTCTTCATTTGGAACCAGAAAAGCAATTACTTTATGTTCTTTTCCAGTCTTAGATAAAATAATTTTATAAAAATATTTAGGAACAGCAACTTTTTCTGTTCCTATTTTTTTATCTGAATCTTTAGGAATTCCACCTGTTACGATGTAGATATCATTATACTTCTCTGCCCAATATCGAGTCTTCTGTTCTAACCTGTTCCAAATTCCGGCATTAAATTCTTTTTTCTGAGGAGAAATATTAGAAGTATAAAATGTATCATTATAAGCGCTATTATTAAACTCCATATCTCCTGCAGGGCAAAGATGTCCCTTATCATAACCTGATTTTTTATAATTCCTCCAATCCGCAGAACCAGTTGTTACTTTTGGATCTTCAACAAAATAAGGTCGCTTATAATCGTGATTTTTTAAGTATTCTTTCTTTAGTTCGTAAGCAACCCATTCCGCCTGCTCAAATTTTTCGTTGTAAGACAAAGTATAATACTGGTGTTTTATAATTTGCTTTGTTGTAGAAGTTGGCATATAGGCCACGGTAAACAAGGAATCTTTTCCAGTAGAATTTTCTACAAAAGCAACAGATTCATTATCACCAATTATTTTATTATCAGAAGTCTCATTTTTACAAGACATTATAAAACAACTCAAAACCAGACTTAAAAATAATTTCATACTTATAAATTTACAGTGGTTAAACTTACAAAAAAAACGCTCCGAAAATTTTAAATTTTCAGAGCGTTTTAAACAAATTAAATTCTTAAAGAACTTACGATTTTACCAGTTTATCCTTTTTCATTTTAGGAGAAACGTCTTTTTTTACCACACTTTTTGTTTGCAGGTCGTCCAATACATTTAAAGCTTCTTCTACATAAACATCTTTAGATAACGCCTGGTGCCATGCATCTCTTTTTTCTTTTAGAGTAGCATCTGCTTTCATCTCTGCTTCTTCGTAAGGAAGAGATTTAAAAACAAGGTCGTTTTTGTAATCTAAGATTGGCTTGTATTTTTTACCTTCATTTTCAACCTGCTCCTGAGTTGCTTTAAAACTCTGAAGATTTAAACTATAGGTATTCTCTTTATTTTTAACATCAATCCATTTTGCATTGTCATCAATTAGTTTAAACTGAGCATTTTGAGCAATTCTGTTTTTACTGTTGTTAACTGCTTTGCTAAAATTCTCATTAGAATTCCATGTACTGTAATCTGCAGGATCAATTTTATCCCATGGCATTGCATTGTCAATATCTCTTTCTCCCATTTTTAGATAAGCATAACGATCTGGCATTACAACATCGCTATGAACACCTTCTAACTGAGTAGAACCTCCGTTGATTCTGTAAAATTTCTGTCCTGTTATTTTCAATGCTCCAAGATCTCCATAATTTGCATTACGAACAAACTGATTCAAATCTAATACATTTTGTACAGTCCCTTTTCCGTAAGTCTGTTTACTCCCGATAATTACACCACGCTTGTAATCCTGAATTGCTGCTGCCAAAATTTCAGAAGCAGAAGCAGAAAAACTATTTACCATGATAACCAACGGACCATCCCATTCGATTTTTTTATCTTTATCGTAAAGCACTTCTTTCTTTTTTCCGGCAGATTTAACCTGAACAATTGGGCCATCTTCAATAAACAAACCAGCAATATCTACCACTGTAGAAAGTGATCCGCCTCCATCATCACGTACGTCCAAAACAATTCCGTTGATGTTTTCTTTTTTCAGTCTTTCTACCTCACGGGCAATATCTTTTCCGGCATCGCGACCGTCTTTATTTTCGAAATCAATATAAAATTTAGGCAGATAAATTACTCCGTATTTCAACCCATTTTTTTCAACAATACTGGATTTAGCATAAGTTTCTTCAATTTCGACCACATCTCTTATGATCGAGATCACTTTGATAGAACCATCTACTTTTTTAACAGTTAGTTTTACTTCGGTACCTTTGTGGCCTTTAATTTTTTTCACAACATCATCCAGACGCATTCCTACAACATCAACAGGCTCCTCGTTTCCTTGTGCTACTTTTAAAATTAAATCACCTGCTTCCAGTTGTTTTCCTTTCCATGCAGGACCTCCCGAAATCAATTCATCAATTTGAGTAAAATCATTTTTCTTAGTTAAACGAGCTCCAATACCTTCCAGTTTACCACTTATGTTTACATCAAAACGATCTTTTTCTTCTGGAGCGAAATAACTAGTGTGCGGATCAAAACGAGTCATTATCGAATTCAGGTAAACTGAAAACCAATATTCTCTGTTCAAATCTTTAATCACGCTAAAATTATCATCCAATGATTTTAGTGAACTTTCGCGGGTTTCCTTTTCTAAAGTTTCAAAAGATTTTTCTTTGTAAGCAGGATCTTTTTTCTTCTTCTCTTCTTCAATTTTTTGTTTTGTAACTAAAGAAGAAAGCGTAGATAATTTGATTTGCTTTCTCCATCTTTCGTTGATTTCAGCCAAGTTTTTGGCATATGGAATTTTCTCATAATCAGCATCAAAAGTTTCATTGACATTGTAGTCAAATGGATGTGCTAAAATCGTTTTATAACGTTTTTTACTTTCTTCCATACGTTTCATCAACCTTGTATAAGTTAGGTTGAAAAAAGTAATATCTTTATTTAGAAACTGATCATCAAGCATCAATTCATATTGCTTAAATTCATCAATATCAGACTGTAAAAAAAATCTTTTCGAAGGATCTAATGCATCGATATAATCTTTAAAAATTCCTTTAGAAAATTCATCATTTATTTCTGCGGGGCTGTAATGTCCTTTTTCAATAACAAATGCTAGTAATTCTAAAAGTGTTTTATCTCTGTTCGGATCAGGGTCGATTGTCTTATCTGCATTCATTTTAAATGCGAATAATGTAAGCGATAAGCACAATACGGCTATGAGTATCTTATAATTTCTTTTCATAAACTTTATAATAGCATTCATCAATTTTTTTATCTAAGTTACGTTAAAAACTATGCCACGGGGGCCAACGTCACGATAATTTTTTGTTAAAGATATAAAAATGTTTTATTGCTAAAAAAGTTCTTTATCTTAGTTGGCAAAATTTATAATATTTGTAACATATCGTAAAGAATGTAACATTATTTTTGCTCTTAAAATCTTACAATTGTTAAATTCACACATAATACATACCAAATGAAAGCCGAGAAACCTCTTATATTAGTAACCAATGATGATGGTATTTTGGCACCCGGAATACGCGCTTTAATAAGCGTTATGGAAACAATTGGCGATGTAATTGTTGTGGCGCCAGACAAACCTCAAAGTGCTATGGGTCACGCAATTACTATAAACAATACGTTGTTTTTGGATAAAATCTCAAAAGACGGAGACAAAATTGAAGAATACAGCTGTTCGGGAACACCCGTAGATTGTGTAAAACTGGCAGTAAACGAAATCCTAAAACGAAAGCCCGACTTATGTGTTTCAGGAATAAATCATGGATCAAATTCATCTATAAATGTCATTTATTCCGGCACAATGAGTGCGGCTGTCGAAGCTGGAATAGAAGGAATTCAGGCAATTGGATTTTCGCTTTTGGACTTTGACTGGACGGCAGATTTTGAACCTGTAAAATCTTTTGTAAAAAAAATTGCTCTGGAAACTTTAGCCAACAAACTGCCTCCGGGAGTAGTTTTAAATGTAAATTTTCCGAAATTAAAAGAATCCGAAATTAAAGGAATCAGAGTTTCCCGTCAGGCGAAAGCCTACTACGCACAAAAATTCGACAAGCGACAAACTCCTTTTGGAAAAGATTATTACTGGCTCGCGGGCAAATTTGTAAATGAAGATCAGGGTGAAGACACAGATGAGTGGGCTTTGGCAAACGGATATATTTCTGTTGTACCCGTTCAGTTTGATTTGACCGCACATCACACTATTCAACAACTTAATACGTGGAATTTAAATGACTAAAGAAATATTTGTTGGTTTTATAATTGGCATTTTTACGGCTCTTTTAGGAAGTTATCTCTTTATTACATTTTTTACAACATTTGACATTTCATCAGGTTTTCAAATTTTAAGAAAGCAGGGATATCTTGGAAAAGTCATCACTTTAGGAACACTTCTGGATCTCGCTGTTTTCACTATTCTTCTAAAAAGAAATAAGGAATATATGGCAAGGGGTGTAATTTTGGCCGTGATTGTTCTGGCAATTTCGACATTAGTTATTTAAATCTTATCTTTGCGAAGTCACCGTTAAACGGATGTTCAAGCTTAGTACCTTTCAAAAAAAAACCAAAATGAAGTATTACATAATTGCAGGAGAAGCCTCTGGAGATTTACATGGCTCTAATTTAATGAAAGCATTATATGTCGAAGATCCTAACGCAGAAATTAGATTTTGGGGAGGAGACCTAATGCAAAAAACAGGCGGAACTCTCGTAAAACATTATCGTGATCTGGCGTTTATGGGCTTCATTGAAGTAATTTTTAATTTAAAAACCATTTTAAATAATATTAAAATCTGTAAAAAAGACATTTTGGAATTTAAGCCTGATGTTATAATTTTTATTGATTACCCAGGTTTTAACATGCGAATTGCGAAATGGGCTAAAGAATTAAATTACAGAACCCATTATTATATTTCTCCGCAAATCTGGGCCTGGAAAGAGAGCAGAATAAAGGCCATCAAACAAGATGTCGATAAAATGTTTGTAATTCTGCCATTCGAAAAAAGCTTTTACGAAGACAAACATCACTATCCGGTAGAATTTGTTGGACATCCGTTAATTGATGCAATTCAGAATCAGCCTGCTTTCGATGAGTCGTCTTTTCGAACATTAAATAATTTAGGTGAAAAACCTATTATCGCCGTTTTGCCGGGAAGCCGCAAACAGGAAATCACAAAGATGCTAAGTGTAATGCTAAGCGTTGTTGATGATTTTCTGGATTACGAATTTGTAATTGCCGGCGCCCCAAGTCAGGACTTTGAGTTTTATCAACAATTTATAAGTAATAAAAACATCAAATTTGTTTCTAATAAAACGTATGATTTACTGCGTTCTTCTACAGCTGCATTGGTCACATCCGGAACAGCTACTCTGGAAACGGCCCTTTTTAAAGTTCCGGAAGTGGTGTGCTATAAAGGGAGCGAGGTCTCTTATCAAATTGCAAAAAGAATTATAACTTTAAAATATATTTCTCTGGTCAATTTAATTATGGATCAGGAAGTTGTTACTGAATTAATTCAGGCAGATTGCAATAAAAAACGCATTAAAGAAGAATTACAAAAACTTTTAAATCCTGAATATCGCGCTAAACTTCTTCAAAATTATGATGTTTTAGAACAAAAACTTGGAGGAGTTGGAGCAAGTCAAAAGACAGCAAAACTAATTGTTGCCGATTTAAAACAAAACTAATTACCATTTTGAAAAAAATAATCCTCTTTTTGCTTTTAGCAGTCGCTTTCACCTCTTGTAAATCAACTTCTTCAGTTGTAAGTAAAAACGAATCTAAAAAAGAAAACAGATATCTGGTTAACAATCTAATTGAAAAAGCGACTGATAACATAGGAGTTCGTTACAAAGCTGGTGGAATCACAAAAGCGGGATTTGATTGTTCAGGTCTGGTCTACACAACTTTTGAAAGCGAAAACATTAAACTTCCAAGACCTTCGTACGAGCAGGCAAAAATTGGAAAGGTTATTCCGTTAAATGATGCTAAAAAAGGAGATCTGATTTTCTTTAAAACCAACAAAAGCAGAACAATAAATCATGTAGGCTTAATCACTGAGGCCAATTCAGATGAAGTCAAATTCATACATTCTTCCACTTCAAAAGGTGTAATTATTTCATCAACCAAAGAGGCTTATTATAAGGATTCTTTTGAGCAGGTCAATAGAGTTATTCCATAAAAAATATCTGCTTTTATTATTTTTCTTACAAATATTTAATACTTTTAAACCATGAAAGTATTAGATTTCCCGTTGATTAAAATTACAATTGCCTTTATACTGGGCATCATTACTGCGTATTACTTAAATCTCTCAATAGCAACGATAGCGATTACGCTGTCAATTTCATTTTCGCTTTTCTGCGGTTTTTATTTTTGGAGTTTAAAACAAAAGAACGGCATTTTTCTATTCGGAATATTTACTTCTCTTCTTTCTTTTTTTATAGGTGCCTTAACACTTCTAAGTCATACGGAAAATCTTCAAAAGACCAATTATACAAATTGTCAAATTGCCTTTGAAAAATCTCAATTCGTGACTTTAATTTTAAGAGAAAAATTAAAAGGCAATGATTACAATGATCGCTATGTTGCGCTCGTTAAAACAATTTCAGGCAAAACCTATGATGGAAAAGTAATTGTAAATGTCGCAAAAGACAGCAGCCAGAATCATTTAGTAATAGGAAATTGCATTAAAGTTAAAACTACTTTACAGCGTAATAAATCAAGTAAAAATCCAAGTCAGTTTGATTATAGCCAGTATTTGGCAAACAAGCAGATTTATGCCCAGATTTATTGTCCGAAAAAAGAAATATTGGTTAGCAAAACTATCCGGAAAGATATATGGTATTACTGCGCCAAATTGCATTCAAGAATAATTTCTAATCTGGAAAAATCGAAATTTAATAAAGCCGAAATGAATGTTGCTTTAGCATTAATATTAGGACAGCAGCAGGAAATTTCACAGGATATTATTCAGGACTATCAATATTCAGGTGCTACACATATCTTATCTGTATCAGGATTGCATGTCGGCTTTATAATGCTTTTTATCACTTTTATTCTTAAACCAATTCCAAATACAAGAAAAGGTTCTTTTTTTAAACTGGCTTCCATTTTAATTTCCTTAGCCGGATTTGCAATTATCTCAGGCCTTTCCCCTTCTGTATTAAGATCTGTTGTAATGTTTTCCTTTATCGCTATAGGCAATCACTTATTAAGAAATGGCAATATTTACCACACCTTATTTGTTTCCATTTTATTGATACTGCTTTTTGAACCTTACTTTTTATTTGATGTTGGCTTTCAATTAAGTTATCTGGCTTTGTTTTTTATTCTTTGGCTGCAGCCTCTTTTAAAAAACATCTATAAACCCAAAAATAAATTGATACTCTACATTTGGGAAGCGCTAACCGTGTCATTTGCTGCGCAAATTGGTACTTTGCCTTTATGCCTGTATTATTTCCACCAATTTCCGGGTTTATTTTTTGTTACAAACATTATAATTCTTCCCATTTTATCCTTTATTATGATTGCTGGAATTATCGTTATGATCATTGCTGTTTTTACCCAACCACCAATATTCTTAACAATTATTTTTGAGAAAAGTATCTATCTTTTAAATCTGATGATTCATCTTGTAGCTTCTCTGGATTCTTTTGTCATCCGTAATATCAGCTTCAATCTTTATCATTTAGCAGCATTTTCTTTTCTGATAATTTTTACAATTATCTGGATCAAACAACCAGATTACAACAAACTGATTTACGTAGGTTTTTCTATAGTTCTGACACAAATTGCTTTTATTTTCACGAAAGCAAAAACAGAAAGTGAAAGAGAATTGATTGTATATAATGAAAGAAATAATACACTTATCTCTGAACGTAACGGGAAAAATATTGTTCTCTACAGCGCAGATTCCATTTTAAGTAAGAAAAATAATTTTAGAAATGTAAATTCTTATCTTGTCGGAAATTCTTTAATATCGGGCAAGACGGAAGGCCTTAAAAATTGTTTGTATTTTAAAAATAACAGAATTTTAATAATTGACAGTAGTGGAATTTACCCTGCCAAAATACAGCCTGATATTTTAATTCTAACTCAGAATGCGCGGATAAATCTGGATCGTCTATTTTTGGAAATACACCCTAAAGTAATTATTTCAGATGGCAGTAATTCAAATTCAATTCAACGGATTTGGAAAAACAGCTGCATAAAAAAAGACATCCCTTTTCATGCTACGAACGAAAAGGGATTTTATAAATTATAAAAAATTATTCTGGATTTAAAATTAGATTTGACTCTGAAATCCAGGCTTTAACACCGGGCACGTATCCAATGAGACCTAATTTATTAAAATTGGTTTTATCCTTTCTCACTGCAACATCTGTAAAACAAACCTGAGGAATTTTTTCGATTGCAAAAGCTTTTTTTAGTCTTAAATTTTGCTCTTTTGCAGCTTCAGAAACAGAAGGATCAGACAAGTCCAGCTTTACTAAAATAACGTTCTTGCGGGACCATTCCTCAAATTCGCGACTTGTAAAAATCTCATTCTGCAGTTGTTGATCTGCACCCTGTGCAGTAAAAAATATTAACAAAGGTCTTCTTTTTTCTGCACCTGTCTGTACAGCTTCGTTAATGTCAGTTTTCCAGATTATATTTTGGGAATTCATATAAAATGGACTTAAAAATAATAATACGATAAGTAATTTTGTTGGCATATAAATTAGTTTTGGTTAAGTTAATGAAACTAAAATAATATAAAAAACCAATTCAAAAGAATAATTTCTGCGATTTAAAATTAGTTAATGTGCATTAAAATCAAATTAATAATTATTGGTTAATTTTTTAATAAATGTTAAATAAACACTACTAATAATAATTAAATTCCTGATTATAATTTTAAAAAAAATCCCTTTCCTAAATAGAAAGGGATAAAAAAATTAAAATAAAAGTTAAATGAAATTTTAACTATTCTGGTGGGTGTAAAATCGAATTAGATTCTGCGATCCATGCTTTTGCTCCTCCCGGTTTATAAGCAAGCTTACCTAAAGCACTAAATGTAGTTTTATTTTTTCTGACAGATGCCAGCGCGAAACATACTTCAGGAAGATCTTCAACACCAAATGCATTTTTCAATTTCACATTTTGTTCGCGATCACTATCAGAAGCATTAAGATCTGACATATCCAATTTTACCAGGACCACATTATCACGTGACCAGACAGCAAAGTCGGGAGTTTTAAAAACTTCATTTTGGAGATTTTCCGGTACACCTGAGGCAGTGAATAAAATTAACATTGGTTTTCTTTGTTCATTACTGATGGCAATTGCATCAGTCATATTAGTTCTCCATGCAAGTTGTGCATGTATCGCAAATGAACCTAAAAAAAACAGTAGGATAAGTAGTTTTTTAGTCATATTAATTGGTTTTGGTTAGATTAGCATGACGAAATTAACATAATATTTTAATTATCCAATTTTTATTAGCACAAAAAATATATTATGTGTTTTTTTAATGAGAATAAAATAATAAATACGCAAAAACAAATTAAAATTTAAAATATTTTCTTACGAAACAAAAAAAGCCTCTTACGATAAGTAAGAGGCTTTTAAATTTATTTTTTTTATTACAACTTTTTCGGATGTACTATTGATTCTGCAACCGTTAGCCATGCTGAAGGACCGCCGGCAACATAACCGGTTTTCCCAAGACCTTTAAAATTAACCTTTCCATCCTTAGTTTCTGCACTTGTGAAGAAAACTGTTGGAAATCCCTGAATTCCGAACGCTTGCTGCAATTCGTTATTCTGATTCTTTAAATCCGGACTCTGAGGCACTGCTCTTGGATAATCCAATTCTACCAGCACTACATTGCTAGATGCCCATTTTTTGAATTCTTCTGTTTTTAAGACTTCATTCTGCAAACGAATACACCAACCACACCAATCACTTCCTGTAAAGAACATTAACATTGGTTTTTGTTCCTTATTACTCACAGTAATTGCTTCTCTTACATCTGTATACCATTTTAATTCCTGCGCCTTAACATTGACTGCACCAATTAAAAACAAAGCTATAAATACCATTTTTTTCATAACGAGAAATTTTCAGCAAATTTATGTAAAAAGTAATTACAATATTATTATTTAACTTCCTGCATTAACTTTTTGATTACAGGCGAAAGCGCAATTAGAATAACTCCTGCAACCAAAGAATAAATAGCCAATTGATAATATCCTTCTGTATACGATTGCAATTTAGACAACAACGTATCTCCTGTATTAGATCTTGAGATTTCAGCCCCAAGTTTTCCGGCAAATAATTGCCCAAAAGCCGCTGCTAAAAACCACAATCCCATCATCATTCCGAATAACCTCTTTGGCGAAAGCTTCGTAATAATGGACATTCCTATGGGACCTAAACAAAGTTCCCCGATAGTTGTGATCAAATACGCAAACGTAAATACATTTAGAGAAGCAATTCCTTTAGAATTGGCAAAAAATTTTGTCAGATAGAAAATATAAAATGAAGCGGCCAAAAACAGAAATCCAATTCCGAATTTAATTAAAGTATTAGGCTCTATCTTTCGTTTTCCCATCCAGATCCACAATAAACCAATCAGCGGACTTAAAACCACCACAAAAAACGTATTGGAACTGTTATTTATAATATTAGGGTCAATTGTAAAAAACAAAAGTTTATTATCTAAATTATCTTTAGCAAAAAGCGACAATGACCCTCCACTCTGCTCGTAAATCGCATTAAACAGCAAATAGAAAAACACAAACAAAAATGCAGCAAACAACTTCTTTTGCAGCTTGATGTTTCCTAATTTATACAATTCATAAGCAAAATACAAAACGGCTACAATACCAATTGTATACATAAAATAATCTGTATAATCGGTATTTTTAACCATGATGTAAATTAGAGGAATACTTAAAAGAGATAGTCCATAAACCGCAAATTCGCGCATTTTTCTTTTGCCGGCATCCAGATCTAACAACGGCGAATCGCCAATTGGACCTAAATATTTTTTGGTAAACAGAAAAGTAATCAGACCTAAAAACATTACAATAGCTGCCGACAGAAAGCACAACTGCCACGAATAGTATTTGCCCAGATACACACACAAGGCACCTCCTAAAAGTCCTCCTACGTTTATTCCGGCATAAAACATTCCATAACCAGCATCTCTTCTTCCGTCATCTTCCTTATACAATTCACCAACCATTGAAGAAACGTTTGGCTTAAAAAACCCAGTTCCAATTATAGAAAAGGCAATTCCGTAATAAAATAAATCATGAGGAGCAATTGCAATTAGAAGATTTCCAAGAATCATTACAATTGCACCAAAAAAGAGAGATTTTTTGAATCCCAGAATTTTATCAGCAAAAATACCTCCGATAAATGTAAAGGCATATACAAAAGCCTGAATAGCTCCGTATTGTAAGTTAGCATGATCCTCTTTCAAAAAAAGCTGATCTACCATAAAAATAGTAAGCACGCCACGCATTCCGTAAAAGCAAAAACGTTCCCACATTTCAACAAAAAACAAGTACCACAATTGTTTTGGGTACTTGCCTTCAAAATTTTGAATTTCTTCTAAAGTTATATTCTTTTCCATTTATCGAACCCCGTGCATTAATTTTTTTAACAGTGGAGTTAATGCAAACAATAAAATGGCTGCAATACCAGTTAAAACCACGAAAACCATAAAAAATTCATATAAATTATGGATTTCAAATCCTGCAAAGATTGGATTTTGAGCACTTATCTGATGTTGATCCAACAACGCTAACTGATCTGCAGTTGGAGTAATTTTTTTATCTAAAACACCCTGAAGATCAATTCCTAATTCTTTTGCTTTTGCAAATTTATCACCTGTTGCAGGCAAGATAGAACCTAATGTTCCTCCTAAGGCGTAACCCGATGCATTAGACAAAAAGAAAACACCATATAATAATGACGCAAAACGTTTTGGAGATAATTTACCAACCAATGATAATCCAATTGGAGACAAACATAATTCTGCACAAGTATTTAGGAAATATAAAAGAATCAACCATTTTACCAATAACAATCCAGAAGTTCCAATGTAAGACACCTGAGTTGCAATCATTAAAAAGCTGACAGAGATTACTACTAAACCAACAGCTAATTTAACCGGAGAAATTGGTTCTTTTCCTTTTGCTCTCAAAGTATCCCACAGAATACTAAACGGAACTGCTAAAAGCACAACAAAAAGTCCGTTAAAAATCTGAACCATTGATGGCGGCATCAACCAACCAAAGAAATGTCTGTCAGTCTGATTGTCGGCAATAAAGGTTAAAGAAGAACCTGCTTGTTCAAAAGCTGCCCAGAAGAAAATAATAAAGAACGAAACAATGTAAATTACAATAATTCTATCTCTTTCAACCTTAGTCAGTGAAGTATCAGATATAATTAAACCGGCCAACGATAATCCACTCGAATAAATTAAAGTATAAATCAAGTTTTGCCCCACAGCATAGTGAAAAAAGAATCCTAAAACGATGAATGCAATTCCTGCAGTAATCAATGCCTTGGTAGAAAAGTTTGCTTTTTGCGCCTCTCCTTCTTCAAAATCTGAAGCATCATTTTTAGAAGGCAAACCTCCTAATGGTTTTCCCTCCGGAGAAACTACGTATTTATTTTTTAAGAAGTAAAAAAGAACTGTTCCTAATAACATTGCCACCGAAGCAGCCATGAATCCCCATCTAAAAGCGTGGATATCTCTAATTCCTCCTGCATCTTTAACATCTCCTAATAAAGGACAAATTGATTGCCCTAAAAAAGCTCCGATGTTAATTCCCATATAGAAAATAGTAAAAGCACTATCCAATTTTGTTTTTTCCTGCTTAGGATACAAACTTCCAACCATACTGGAGATATTTGGTTTGAAAAATCCGTTACCGAAAACAATAACTCCTAACGCAGAGTACATTACAATTTTTGCCAAACTTAAATTAGACTCAAAAATACTTCCGCTTGTAAATAAAAGCATTTGGCCAATTGCCATTAACAATCCTCCAAGTAAGATACAGTTTCGGTTTCCTAAAAAACGATCGGCAACAAACCCACCCAACATTGGCGTTAAATAACAAAGTCCAAGAAAACCTCCGTAAATTAATGAGGCTTCTTCTTCTTTCATTAATAATGAATTCACAAGAAATAAAGTCAATAAAGCCCGCATTCCATAAAAATTGAACCTCTCCCACATCTCCGTCCCAAACAATACCCAAAGTCCTTTTGGATGCGCAGTTTTTACCTGAGTTTCTACCATGTTATTTCCTTATTTAATTTAGATTAAGTTTTTAGATTATAAATTTTCTTTGATAAAATTAGTCATTTTATTATACAGCTGAATTCTTGTTTTTCCGCCATAAATTCCGTGATTTTTATCCGGGTAAATTTGAGAATCAAATTGTTTATTTGCCTGGATTAAAGCTTCCATCATCTGCATTGAATTCTGAACATGAACATTGTCATCACCAGAACCGTGAATCAGTAAAAATTTACCTTTTAATTTATCAACATGGTTGATCGGGGAATTTTGATCGTATCCGCTTGCATTTTCCTGTGGGGTCGTCATGTATCTTTCTGTGTAAACACTATCGTAAAAACGCCAGTTTGTTACAGGAGCAACTGCAATAGCCATTTTAAAAACATCATTTCCCTGAAAAATACAGTTTGATGCCATAAAACCACCATAACTCCATCCGAAAATTCCAATTCTTGCCGGATCAACATAAGTATAAGAACCAATTACTTTTGCAGCATCGATCTGATCTTCTACCTCATATTTTCCTAACTCTTTCTGAGTTACTTTTTTGAAATCTGCTCCTTTAAAACCTGTCCCTCTACCATCAACACAAGCTACAATATAACCTTGTTGTGTAAGAGATAAAAACCAGTAATCATCAGAGTTGTTCCAGTCGTTGTTTACCTGCTGCGATCCAGGGCCAGAATACTGATACATAAAAACTGGATATTTTTTTGAAGGATCAAAATCTTTTGGCTTTAAGACCCAGGCGTTTAGCTCATTTCCTTTTGCCGTTTTTAAAACAAAAAATTCTTTCGCAGGTAAATTGTAACCCTTTAACATATCTGCAAGAGCCTGATTGTTTTCGATTACCTGAATTTCTTTTCCTGTTTTAGCATCATTTAAAGTATAAGTTGTAGGTACTAAATTGCTTGAAAATGTAGTAATAAAATACTGGAAATTAGGGCTAAAAGTTGCCGCACTTGTTCCTGTCTTTTTAGATAAACGCAATTTGTTTTTTCCGTCTAAACCAATTTTATAAAGATCTCTGTTAATAGAACCATTTTCTGTAGATTGGTAGAAAATAGTTTTTGTTTTCTCATCAAAACCGTAATAAGAAACAACTTCCCAGTTGCCTTTGGTAACCTGATTTTTAAGTTTTCCGGTTTTGTCGTATAAGTAAATATGATTAAATCCGTCTTTCTCGCTTGTCCAGATAAAACTGTTGTCCTTTAAGAAAGTTAAATTATCTGTAACATCTACATATGCTTTATCTTTTTCACTCAGAACTACTTTAGCAACAGCTGTATTTCCATCCACAAATAATAAATCTAAATTATCCTGATGACGGTTTAGAACCTGCGCAGAAAGCACATTTGCATCATTTGTCCATTGCAACCTCGCAATATAGAAATCATTGTATTTTCCTAAATCTACCTTTTTTGTTGCTCCTGCAGCTACATCATATATATGTAAAGAAACCTCAGAGTTTTTTTCTCCTGCTTTCGGATATTTAAAAGTCTCTATGGTCGGATATAAATCTTTGTGAAACATTGACATCGAAAACTCAGGTACCTGACTTTCGTCAAAACGAATATATGCTACTTTTTTACTGTCTTTACTCCAGTCGAAAGCACGGACAAAAGCAAATTCTTCTTCATAAACCCAGTCCGTAATACCATTAATTACAGCATTCTTTTTCCCATCAGTTGTAATAGCTGTTGATTTTTTAGAAGCAATATCGTATACATATAAGTTATTTTCTCTTGCGTAAGCAATCTTGGTTCCGTCTGGAGAAAATGTAGGTTCCTGTATCTGAAAATCAAAGGGTTTGGTTAGAGATTTAGAAGCTATATCATATAAATAATAATCTGCCGTAAACGAGTGACGAAAAATCTGATTGGTATGACAAGCAATTAGAATCTTTTTTTCTGATGCATCAAAAATGTAGCTGTCGATTCCGTCTGCAAGTTCTTTATGATTTTTAGTATCAACTAAATTAGAAACCTTTTTTAAAGTTGCAAAATCATATAAATCAATCTGCATTGTTCTCGCTGCATAATCTACGTTCAACACAGTATATTGATCTGTATTTTTCAGAGATTGCAGTTCATCCATTCCTTTAGCCCTGAATGCACCGCCATAAATATTTTCGATTGTGATTTTTTGCTGACCGAAAACAGTAGCAACTAATAACAAAAATATTACAGTAATTTTACTTGTATTCATTAGAATTATTTTAAATATAAAAAAGAGCCCAATTTTAGTAAAAAAAATAAACATAATACACATTTTAAGTGTTAAATGTTAAAAAAAATAACGATTGCGTTATGTCCTATTATAAAATAGATTTTAGAGAAATCTCTTAAAATGGTATATTTGCAGCAACATTATTATTTAATATACTGAGAATGAACAACGCTGTTGCCGGATTTTCTAAATTATCCAAAAAAGAAAAAATTAACTGGATTGCAAACGAATATTTTTCGAACCCGGAAGAGGCTCAAAATATTATAAGAAATTACTGGAATTCAGACGAAAAGCTTCAACAGCTGCATGATGAATTTATCGAAAACACTATTACAAACCTCTATATTCCACTTGGAGTTGCTCCTAACTTTTTAATCAACGGAAAATACAAAACTATTCCGATGGCTATTGAGGAAAGTTCTGTTGTTGCAGCAGCTTCTAAGGCGGCAAAATACTGGTCTACAAGAGGCGGATTTAAAGCTACCGTTATAAATACCGAAAAAATTGGCCAGGTTCATTTTACTTATAATGGCAATGCCGAAAAATTAACTTCTTTTTTCGAGCAGATTAAACCAAAATTTTTCACTGAAACGCAAAGTATTACCAAAAACATGCAGCAGCGTGGCGGGGGTATTTTAGACATTAAATTAAAAGACAAAAGAAGTTTACTGGAAAATTACTATCAGCTCCATGCAACTTTTGAAACCAAAGACAGCATGGGAGCTAATTTTATAAATTCATGTTTAGAGCAGTTTGCTTCTACTTTAAAAGAGGAAATCCAGAATTCTGATTTGTGCAATAATGGAGAAAACCTTGAAGTAATCATGAGTATTCTATCCAACTATGTACCTCATTGCCTGGTAAGAGCAGAAGTATCCTGTCCTGTTGAAGAATTAGCTGAAAAACATATTACAAATCCACAGGAATTTGCAGAACGTTTTGTTCAGGCTGTTCAAATTGCAGAAATTGAGCCTTTTAGGGCAGTAACACACAATAAAGGCATCATGAACGGAGTTGACGCCGTAGTTCTTGCTACCGGAAACGATTTTAGAGCTGTAGAAGCCGGAGTACACGCTTATGCGGCGAAAAACGGTCAATATGCCAGTTTATCTCATGCCAAAATTGAAGATGGAATATTTACTTTTTGGCTTGAAATCCCGCTTGCTCTTGGCACGGTGGGAGGTCTAACCTCGCTACATCCTTTAGTTAAACTCTGTCTGGAAATTTTGGAAAAACCTTCTGCTCAGGAATTAATGGAAATTGTAGCGGTTGCAGGTTTAGCACAAAACTTTGCCGCTTTACGTTCTCTAACTACCACCGGAATTCAGGAAGGACACATGAAAATGCACTTAAACAATATCATCAATCAATTTGAAGCTACCGATGAAGAACGCCATTTAATAAAAGCACACTTCAAAAAAACAGCCGTATCTCACAGCGCGGTAGTTGAATTTATTGAAAATTTAAGAAAATAATCAGAAGCTATTCCCGCTATCCGCTGTATCTTTTTCGGGTGAACCCCACCCAAAAAAGGATGCCGCTACTATCGGGGCTAAAAAATAAACATGAAAAAAACATTTTACAGTAACGGAAAACTTTTTATAGCCGGAGAATATCTCGTATTAGACGGTGCAGATGCTTTTGCGTTACCCACGAAATTTGGTCAGGATCTAATAATTGAAGATTATAAACAGCAGGAAATAAAATGGGAAAGTTATGATTATGACAACCATTTATGGTTTGCAGAAACGATTTCATTTGACGAAATAATTAAAGGTTATGATCCAAAAGTTGACAATGTAAAATCAACACTCGTTACTATATTGCATGAAGCTTATGTTTTAAATCCGAAATTTATTGATAACGCTAACGGATACAAAGTTAGCACTCATTTGACATTTCCAAGAAACTGGGGATTAGGAACTTCTTCGACCCTGATAAATAACATTGCGCAATGGGCAGAAATCAATGCCTTTACCTTATTAAACAATAGTTTTGGCGGAAGCGGTTATGATATTGCCTGCGCACAAAACAATACTCCGGTCTTATATCGCATAAAAGATAATTTTGTCGAGCAGGTTGAGTTTAATCCTGATTTTAAAGAAAATATTTATTTTGTTTATTTAAATAAAAAACAAAACAGTAAGTCTGCAATTTATGCTTACAACAATCATAAAAGCAATCATTTAGCACAAAGCGTAGCTGAAAACAACAAAATAACAAACGCCATACTCCACGCCAAAACATTGAAAGAATTTGCCTTGGCAGTCCAAAAACACGAAATTCATCTAAGCACTATTTTGGAAATGCAAACTATAAAAGAAGCAGTTTTTCCTGACTTTAACGGTGTAATTAAAAGTTTGGGTGCCTGGGGAGGTGATTTTGTAATGGTAATCTCTAAAAATAATCCCAAAGAATATTTTTTAAACAAAGGTTACGAAACATTATTGACCTACGAAGAAATGATTTTGTAAAAGAGATCCAACTATTTAATTAGCCCGCTTATTATTATTTTTTACATGCTTTGTTTCCAATCGTCGAACCGACTGGCTTTCCTGTTCATTTGACTCTATAAGTCTGTTATGGAGTCTTTCAGCCATTTTCTCAATGCTATTTGTAATAGAATCATAAACAAGCTCCATTCTTCGGTGCTTCTCTTCTTTTACAGCTCTAAGTACATCTTCAACAAAAACCTTGTCGTACTTTTCGGCAACAGAGTCATGCGTGTTCGTTAATCGAATAACATAGTCGTTACTCAGGATTGTTACCTTAAAATGCTGTTCTTCGTTACTTAGATAATATTTACCACCCAATTCATCTACATTGATGTCGGTGTTGCTTACTTTTAAAAGCTCGGTAATAATTCCAAAAATATGACTTTCTATTTTGGTATATACCCGCGGCTTTCTTCTAAAAATATTAAATGTAAAAAACATTACATCTTTGGGTATTAAACATTGTTATTTGGATTGAAATTTTTTTTTACTCTTATTCTATATTTTCGGAATACCGAAATATGTTAAAATAAAAATTCGGACAAATTAACTGTAATAATTTCAATATCACAAATTTTTTAAATTAAATTTCTATTATCTCTATATACTATCAGAAAATTAACAAATCGGAGTACGCCAGCAAAAAAATAAAATGCATAAAAACAGAAAACCCGAAGCATCATAAACGACGCTTCGGGTTTTTTATATTGAATTACGAATTCTTAGTAGTTGAATTGTAATCTGTTGTCTTCAATTTTAGCATTGTTTTTTAATGCTGGTAAAACTCTGCTTGCATCAGATGCACTTTGAGCTTTTACTTTCTCTACATAAGCAGCGTGATTAGCAATCGCCGGTGCTTTTACTGTTTTTACATTTTTTACAACATAAACTCCAGTGTTTCCTTCAATAGGAGCAGAAAGTTTATTTGCTGCTAATGCTAATGCATTTCCTACTACTTTAGGCTCTTGTCCAACTCCACCAGGTAAAACCGGATTGTCTAAAGTTACATCTGTAGCTTGCTGAACAGCAACCCCGGCAGCTTTAGCAATAGCTTCAAGGCTTGATCCTGTCATTTTAGCTTTTAATAATTCAGCTTTTTTCTTGTTTTTAAGAATTGGCTCAACATATGGTCTCGCCATAGTAACAGAAACTAAACCAGATTTATTTTCACCTTTATATTGTGCAATTACGTGTCCAACGTTAGCGATTTCAAAACGCTTAACATCTCCTGTACTTGTTTCTTTGTCAAAAGCCCATCTCACGATGTTACGCTGATTCCCTAATGGTCCAAATGCTTCATCCATAGCTTTTGCATTTACCGGCTGAGCAACTTTTAAGCCCAATGCTTTTGCAGATGCATTAAAATCTTTATCTGCAGCATCCATTTCAAATTTGGTTGCCAATGTAAATACTTTATCAGAAGTAGCTTCAGATGGCTCGATTTTTTGAGCAATTGTAGCTAAACGAATTCCGTCTTGTTTGTCTGTGATCTTGATAATGTGGAAACCAAAAGGAGTTTCTACTAAACCAACTTTACCAATTCCGTTACTAAATACAAAATCATTGAAAGGTTTTACCATTTGGTTAGGACCAAAATATCCTAAATCCCCACCTTGTTGTGCAGATGAATCATCTGAACTTGTAAAAGCCAGCATCATGAAACTATCAGGATTAGCCTGTACTTGTGCTAAAATTTCTTCCGCTTTCGCTTTAGCTTCTTCTTTAGTTCTGTCTTCTTTTGGAGAAGGAGTTTGAGAACCTTTGTATGCAATTAAGATATGGCTTGCTTTTGCGTTTACTCCTGCTTTAAATCCTAAAGATTTAGAAATTGCATAATATCTTCCATAAACATACGGACCATAAATTGCTCCGGCCGGTAAGCTGAATAATTTATCAGCATCAACAGCTGGTAAAGCATTTTTAGGCACGTAAGTAGAATCGTAAGGAACATCAGAATTTGCATTTACAAATTCAGCAATATTCGTTGCATTTCTAAATCCTGGCAATGTATCATTTTTACCTGTTTTTGCATTATAAACAACGCTTCCTGATAATAACGAATTTAGTTTAGTTTTAATTTCAGCTTCGTCTTCTTTAGAAGCTTTATCTTCAACTAATACATATTGAATTTCACGAGTTGCATCTGCTTTGAATTTTTTCTCGTTTTTCTTCATATAATCAACAATCTCAGAATCAGAGATTTTTACTTCACTGTCTTTAATAGAAGAATAAGGCGCTCCTGCAAACGCAAAAGTTACTTTATTAGCTTCCATCTCATATTTTAATTTACCTTCTGCAGCAGTTGTATACAGTCCGGACTTAATTAAAGTATTATAGATTTGAAACTTAGCATTTAAAGTCGCATCTTTTTCTTTTTCAGTAAGGAACTGTGCCGCTTCAGGATTAGATTTAAAGTAATCCTTAAATTTAACAACATCAAAAATTCCTGCCGCATTTAAGAACATTGGATTTTTTCCAATGTTTGGATCTGATTTTAAAACCTCAAGTAAATGTTTTTCACCTACTCTCAATCCTAATTTATCAAATTGCGCTGTTAATAATGCAATTGATACTTCCTGATCCCATACTCTGTTTGCAGCTTCAGTGGAAGTTATCCCTTGCCCACTTTTTTCAACATTACTAACTTTTACTCTAAAGTCTTCAAATGAAATATCTTTTCCGTCGATGCTTCCTACATCTTTAGAACTTTGACTAAATGTTCCTTTTCCAATAAGATCTTGTATTATAAATGCAAATAATGCAAGTGCAATAACTCCTATCAATAAAGCGGAACGCTGTCTAATTTTTGCTAAAACTGCCATTTTATTATCGTTAATTTTATATTCAGTTTGCGAAAATACAATTATCTAGTTAATAACAATACAACTAGCGTTTTATTTTGCATTTTTTTTTCATTAATTTAAAAAATCAATCTTTAATTGTTAATTTGACTAGTTCGATTTTCTTATTTGAAGCCTCTTTTATAGAAAAATGAAACTTATCTATTACAATTTTGTCTCCTTTTTGTGGAATTTCTTTGGTATGATTTACAATAAAACCGCCTAATGTTCCATACGAATCTTCTTCTGGAATCATTAATTTATAGGTTTCATTTAGATATTGCACATCTAATCTAGTAGAAAACAAATACTTGCCCTCTCCTATCTCTTCTTCTATCAATTCTTCATCAAGATCGTGTTCATCTTCGATCTCGCCAAAAAGTTCTTCGACAATATCTTCAATTGTTATTATTCCTGAAGTACCACCATATTCATCTAAAACTACCGCAACATTTTTTCGCTTTTTTATCAGCACAGTCAGAACATCTTTTATCAAAATAGTTTCAGGAACAAATTCTACTGTCATTAAAACCGACTTTATGGTAGACGGCTTTTTAAACAAATCAAAGGAATGGACATACCCGACAATATCATCTAGTGAATTCTGACTAATAATTATTTTGGAATAGCCTGTCTCGATAAATAGCGCCGTCAGATCCTCAACAGTGTCAAACAAATCGATATCGACAATTTCTGTTCGCGGTGACATAATATCACGTGCCTTTACACCTGAGAACTCCAGTGCATTTTGAAAAATCTGAATTTCAGAATCCATTTCTTCATCTTCTTCAACACTACTCATTTGTTCGGTAATATAATTTCCGAGTTCGATTTTGCTAAACAACTGGATCTGATTTCCTTCTGTCTTAAAAAATTTACTCAATACAAAGTCTGCAATCCAAATGAAGAAAGTTGAGATATAATAAAATAAGCGGTAAAACAAATAAGCGGGAAGCGCCAGAATCTTAATTAATGAGTTGGCATAAATTTGAAAAAAGACTTTTGGAAAAAACTCAGCAGTAGCCAAGACCACAAATGCGGCAAGAAGTGTCTGTATAAGCACATTCCACCAGTCAGAAAAAACAAAACCAAGACTGATGATCCAATTCAAAATCAGATCGCCCATAAAAAACCCATAAATTACCAACGCTACATTGTTACCAATAAGCATTGCAGCAATAAATTTGGACGGATTTTCGGTGAGTTTAGTTAAGATACGAGACAAAAAATCGTCTTGTTTCTTTTCTATTTCGAGATAAATTTTATTGGAAGAAATAAAAGCGATTTCCATTCCGGAAAAAAAGGCAGCTAGTATTAAACATATTATTATAATACTAATTTCCATATTTACTGCTTTTTGTTACGATTATCGTATTTGTTAAGAAATCTTCTTCTAAAGAAAAACATGAAAATGGCCATTCCGGCAATAATAAAACTTAAGACCGCGGTATCATTTGGCTGATTCAGTTTTGTAAAACCGTCATATGCAAAATAAAGTGCAAACGCGATATAAATGTATTGTGTATATTTTAAGTAACCCATAATCTTATTTTATTCCTTCGGCGGATTCAATTTCACCGCTTATTCGCTGTGAATTAATCACTTTAAAATCTTTACTAAAATCTATTCCCTGACCATGCGAAACTCCTTTTGGATCTGTCAGCTTAAATTTTCTTTCTGTATAAAACCATTCATTTTTTTGATCGAAGTATAATTGCTCCGTTTCCAACATCTGTCCGGATTCTGATGTGATTTTAACTTTCCCTATCAAATCAATAATCTGAGTATTTTTATACGAAACCGCATAATCTCCTCTTATAAAGGTACGCTTTTGCTTTTTATCATATAAGGTAACATCGATACCTTTTGGAAATTCTGTAAAAGGAAAATCAAGATTAGAATAATCAAGCATTTTACGACTTATCAAAACACCTGTAATACGACCGGAATCTGTATACTTAATATTAACCGTGTCAGCATCACTTGCAGGAACAAACTCTGAGAAGTTAATTTTCTGAACTTCTTTAAAATTGCTTTCGCATCCAAAAAACATTGTCACAGCAACAACTGTGACAACGATGAGACTATATCTTTTTGGTAAATTCATTTGCCAAATGTAGTAAATTGTAATGAGCTTCTAAAAGATAAATATTTTGTTTATTGGAATTTACTCTTAACAAACCATCTGTCATTGAAAGAGAAACTCACACTAAAATTCACATAATTTTCCTGAACTAAATCTGCAGAAGTTGTACCGCGTTTACCAAACTCTATTCCGAGATTTACATTATTATAAGATCCCGGAATTGGAATTCCTGCTCCTAATGACATTCCAACATCTTTAATAGATTCGTTATTTACGATTAAACCGATTTTTTCATATTTTAAACCAGCTCTGTACGTGATTCTGCTCATGTAGCTTGTAAAAGAGTTATAATTAGGAAGGTAATATCCTCCAAGTGCATATTTAGAATAGCTTTCATAACTAACATTACTTGCAGAATTATAGGTATTAGCCAACTGACCATCACCCTGAAAAGTCATATTTGCTCCAACTAACCATTTTCTGGCTTCACCAATTCCTAAACCAATACTTAGTTTATTCGGAAGCTTTAGTTTTCCGGAATTTACTTCCGAAACATAAGGATCGGGATCGCCCTGAACAGAAATTACTCTGGTATTATCTGAATTTAAATTACTTGCAAACGAATAACTTAAACTAGAAAATATACTTAGTTTTTTATCTATTTTTTTCTGATACATTGTTCCAAAACTAAATGCAGTTCCAGATAATTCTGAAGTATTTACCTCGGCCGTTCCGTTCTGAACGCCTGTTACAGCTTCAACACTGGTGGTTGTAATTTTTCCGAAGTTGTATTGTATGTCGGCTCCAATATTCCAGCCCTTAATAATTTTGTAAGACAAACCAAAATAAACCTTATTTACACCACCTTTACCATCAAGCTGCTCGCTTACTCCGTTTTCTACTGCAGACTGATTTGTTAAAATTTTATAACCCACAGAAGTTACCGGTATCAACCCGAATGATGCACCGAATTTCCCCATCGGAATTCCCATCGCCAAATAATCAAAAGTAGAACGTTGCGCTTTCTCCGATTGAGTACTTGTCTTTAAATTAGACGTCGCAAATGTACCTCCAACAGTAAAAGTTGTTTGCATCAAACTAGCGTAACTCGCCGGATTCTCTATATTTAAGTGAATTGTATCCTGCTCCACTGCAACTCCAGCCATCGATCTGTTTTCAAGAGTTCCTTTGAATCTCACATCTCCTATTCCAAAGAAAGAATAAGGTGAAGCTGTACCCTGTTGAGCGAATGAAATGAACGATATAAGCAAACAAGCGCTTAGTATTACTTTTTTAATCATTGTCGATTTTATATTGATATGTTTGGTTCAAACTCTCTAAGAGGAAATTTGAATTGGCAAATATGGTATTTTTTAATCGTTTAGCCAAAAATTCTGCATCGCCTCCCGTTAAAATTATGATAAAATTTAAAAACTCTTTTCGATATTCATCGATAAAACCGTCAATCTCATAGACGAAACCATTGACAACACCAGAATGTATCGCCTGTGCTGTGGTGTTTCCTATATAAGTTTCGGGCGATTCTAATAGTAATAACGGCAGTCGGGCCGTGAAATTATGAAGCGCTTCATATCGCAAACGAAGTCCCGGGGAAATGGCTCCTCCTAAATAATTATCGTTTTCGTCGATGAAATCGTAAGTAATGCAAGTTCCGGCATCTATAACTAACCTATTTTGTTTCGGAAATTGCAATGTCGCTCCGGCCGACAAAATCATTCTGTCTATTCCCAAAGTTTTGGGTGTAGCATATTTATTATGGAAAGGAAAAATATCTTCATGAGTAAAAAAATGAACTTTTAGACGATTTTCTAAAGAAAAAAACGATTGTTTTTCGATATTTCCGACAGAAGCCACGACGAGATCAGAGCATTCTGGATATTTTTTTAAAATATTTTCAATTTTATTTTCGAAATTTTTCTTTTCAAAAACAAAATTTTCAATAGCGTTATTACCCTCAAATACAGCCGCTTTAATTCGCGTATTACCAACATCAACAGTTAAAATCATATTTCTATTATTGCTTTTGCGAAGATACGAATTGATTTTTTCTAAAAAATGTTTTGCACAAACCAAAAATGATTATATATTTGCACCCGCAACAAGCACGGTACCTTAGCTCAGATGGTAGAGCAATGGACTGAAAATCCATGTGTCCCTGGTTCGATCCCTGGAGGTACCACGAAACCCACTCAAACGAGTGGGTTTTTTGTTTTTAATATTTCTTATAATGCACTATCTCTACATTCTTTATTCTAAATCCTCTCAAAAGTTTTATATTGGCGAGACCAGTAATTTAGAAGAGAGAATTTTAAAACACAATAATCACTCCTATTCCAATTCTTTTACTAAGATTGCCGATGATTGGGAAATTGTTTTAACTTTTAAATGTAAAGATAGAGATGAGGCACATTATCTCGAAAGCTTTATTAAAAGAATGAAAAGCAAAACCTTTAACAACAAATTAATTAGTGACCCATCGATTCTAAAAGATATTTTATTGAAGAGAAAATCATAATGTGTCCCTGGTTCTCCCGAAGCCTGGGGACTGGAGGTACCACGAAACCCACTCAAACGAGTGGGTTTTTTGTTTTTAATATTTCTCATAATGCACTATCTCTACATTCTTTATTCTAAATCCTCCCAAAAATTTTATATTGGCGAGACCAATAATTTAGAAGAGAGAATTTTAAAACACAATAATCACGCCTATTCCAATTCTTTTACTAAGATTGCTGATGATTGGGAAATTGTTTTGACTTTTAAATGTAAAGATAGAGATGAAGCACATTATCTCGAAAGTTTTATTAAAAGAATGAAAAGCAAAACCTTTAA